>Ga0209075_1000852_pt1 | contig 29435 bp, 25 predicted proteins | sample Stecom2011_FD_187523 | JGI IMG/M metagenome (GOLD analysis project Ga0209075, IMG submission 187523) | Agricultural soil microbial communities from Utah to study Nitrogen management - Steer compost 2011 (SPAdes) (version 2) | ecosystem: Environmental > Terrestrial > Soil > Agricultural land...
GCATAAAAATAGGTGATGCCCAAAGGGATTTTGAGTTTCAGGCGACCATTGGAAGCTGTTTCCCACTTTCCTAACGCACTTCCATTTTGAATGATGGCTACTTTAGACTTTCCTAATTTTTCACCTGTGGCTTTGTCTATTGTTTCAACAGTCAACATAAAATCTAAAGGATTTCCTTGTGCAGGAGATTGACCAAAAGAAGGACAGGCTGTAAAATTGTTGCTCTGATCTGGAAGTGAAGCTATTTTTCCTGTCAAAACAATTTCAGTAGGTTCGTTTTTATCACTGGTGTAAACAGGAATTTTATAATTAAATTTTCCTTTTGTTTTTTTATTGATTTGAAAACGAATAACACTTGAACTATCCGGTGCTATGAGGGCGTTTCTTTGAATGTAAACCACTTCCATTGGTTTTTTTACACTTAAAATAAATGCGTCTTTTCCTGTTTGGTTTTTGAGGTAAACATCAACAAACCTTGGTTCATTCGAGTTGATTTCTCCAAAATCATGCTTTGTTTTGTCAAAGACAATTTGTGAGATGCTCAGCGTAGAACAAAATAATGTGAATAGGAAAAGTAAAATCTTCATAGTTTAAATATATAAATAATTATCGGTAGCTGTTGTGCCTTTCTTTGCAAATCTAATTCCAAAATCCACTTCACTCATTTAGGCTAGGCACTTACACAAAACAAAAAAAGGGAAGCATTCGCCTCCCTTTTTTTGTTTTATCAATATGACTTATACTTTTTCTTTCAAAACAGCAGTCAATGCTTCTGTGAGAAGTTGGTCTGCATCTCCAAAGTTTTCTTGGTAATCTACATAACTTCTTTTGATTACTTCTTTTGCTTCGTCAGCACCATATACGTGTGTGATTTCAACATTTTTAGAAGCCCCATCTAAGTCCTTATAAGTTAAGAAAAAATGTTTTACTCTGTCTAATACCTTGGTTGGAACCTCTTCTATTGAAGTCATGTTACCATAAACTTGATCATCTTTAAGTACCGCGATAATTTTATCATCAGCCTCACCACCATCAATCATTCTAAACCCTCCGATTGGAACACATTCTGCGATTATGTTTCCTCTGTTTACCTCTCTTTCAGAAAGTACACAAATGTCAAGTGGATCATTGTCTCCTACGATTTCAGTTCTCCCTGTTTTTGTATTACAGTATTCAGCAACATGCTTGTCACAATATGTTTGTGGAACAAAACCGTAAAGACATGGCATATTGTTAGAGAATTTCTGTGGACGGTCAACCATGATGTATCCACTGTCTTTATCTACTTCATACTTAATGGTGTCAGAAGGGATAATTTCAATAAATGCATTGATCATGTTAGGTTGATTTTCACCAATTGTAATTCCATGCCATGGGTGTGCAACAAATCTTTGTTTTAAGGCTTTTGCTAATTTCGATACTTCCTCTTTCATATTATATTCTAAATTTCTAGTGATTATCTTTCAATTTTAAGGATTGCAAAAGTACTGAAAAAAATGAAATGAAAAAAGAAAGGTGTTTTTGTAGGTTTTTCTTGGTTAAGAATGAGGCTAGCTATTTGCCAAAAGAAAAATAATCTATTGGATTTAATGGCCCTATATCGCTCCACAATTCGAAATGTAAATGTGGTCCTGTAGAACGTTCTCCAGAGTTTCCAACAACACCAATGGCTTTTCCTGTACTGACTTGATCTCCTACTTTTACATAAACTGTTTTGGCATGTTTGTAAACAGATATGATATTGTTTTCATGACTGATAATTATCGTGTGTCCGTCTTTGTCGTCATACGAAGAATGCAAAACCACACCATTTAAACAAGCTTTTATTGGGACATCCTTTTTTGTTACTACATCAACTCCAGGATGATCTGGTAGTCTGAATTTTTGACTGATTTCTCCCACAACAGGATCAAAAAGAAACAAATGATCAAATATTTTATCTTGATTCTTTTTTTGTCTTTCAGCGTTTTGCTGAATGTTTTTGTTGAGTTCTTTTTCTGCTTCTGATGTTGTGGTGTCTGAAATAATATTGATGGCCTCCGGTGAGGAGATGTTCTCAATGCTGTAAATAGAATCTACAGAAACCTCTCCCAAGATCACTTTTTGGAGATTCGAAATGTACTTTTCTTGTGCGTTGATTTGTCTTTCTAATTGGTCTGCTTTTAAGGCTGCCAATTCAACTTTCTGCTTGTTTTTGTTTTTGATGTTCTCAGGAAGTAAATAACCTAATGGTGTATAGGAAAATATCGCAAAGTTGAAGAAGAACAAAATGACAGCAAGCAATAAGAAAATACTGATGATTTGGATACGGTTTATTTTTACCCTCCACCATTCCTCGAAGGTTACAGGATCCATTCCTACAATACGTGTAGATTTTTTAAACCAGTTTTTTTTCTTCTCTTGTTTTTTCATTCTAGACCTACAAAAATAGATTAAAAGTGTCCTTGACGTAGCAATATTACGTTAAAAATTCAAAATAGCTAAGGACGTGAGAATTATCATTCTTAAATTTGGCTTGTTAATTGCTAAGGAATAGACAACTATTTTGATTTAATTACGTTATATATACATATGAAATTTATTCTCACATTTATCATTGGTGTTTTTTCTTTCACTTTAACGGCACAACTGCAAACTGGTGGTGGTCAAACGGCTACACAATTGGTTCAGAATGTTCTTTTAGGGTCGGGAGTTGAAGTGTCTAATGTGAGTTATTCAGGTGCGTCAGGAGCAATTGGAACATTTAACGCCACAAATGCAAGCATCGGTATTGATGAAGGAATCATTATGACAACGGGTACGATTCATCCAGGACCGAATGGACCACATGGTCCAAACAATAAAGACGATGCAGGTATAAATAATGGAGCACCAGGTTACGGTCAGTTAAGTAATTTGGTTGGTAGTACAACGTACAATGCTACATTGTTAGAATTTGATTTTATCCCCTATTCTGATACGGTTCGTTTTAAATATGTATTTGCTTCAGAGGAATATCCTGAATTTGTAAACGAAGGATTTAATGATGTATTCGCGTTTTTTATTTCAGGTCCTGGTATCCCCGGAGGAATACAAAATATGGCAATAATTCCTGGAACCAATCTTCCCGTTTCTATTGATAATGTAAATAACAGCAGTAATTCAGCTTATTATCAAAACAATGGTGATGGATATACAGCACCATACAACAGCAATCCGTATTATGTTCAGTATGATGGGTTCACAGTGCCATTAGAAGCGGTTTCAAAAGTACAATGTGGCGAAACTTACCACTTAATTATTGCTATTGCTGATGTTGGTGATGAAGTTTATGATTCTGGAATTTTCTTAGAGAAAAACAGTTTAAATAGTGAACAACCAGTAAAAGTAGAGTATGAATTAACAAGTGATCCTTTTGGTGACGGTCAAACGATGTCACAAAACTGTACGAGCGCAATAGTCAAAATAACACGCTCAGGTAGTCATATTAATCAACCGCTTTCTATTCCAATAAATCTTTCTGGTTCAGCCGTTGAAGGACTTGATTACTCTTCTGTTCCCAACAGTGTGAATTTTGCTGCCGGACAAACAGAGGTAACTTTCGTTATCGACGCTTTAAACAATACTGCCTTGACGGGATTAGCCAATGTTATTCTGCAGTTCGAAATAGAAGACGCCTGTGGAAATCTCCAATATCAAACCATAGAACTTTTTATTAAACCAGTAGAGCCGGTAGAAATTACCTTGGATGATCAATCCTTATTTTGTCCGGGTGAAGAAATAGAACTCATTCCGGTAGCAACTGGTGGAGGTGGCGATTACACTTATTCGTGGAGTACAGGTGAAACTACACCTACTATTATGGTGAGTCCTTCAACAACACAAAATTATACAGTTAGTGTTACGGATGATTGTTTGAATGAAACTGCAACAACCACTGCCGAAGTGAGTGTGCCCGTTTATGATCCTTTGGTTATTCAAGCTACAAATGATATCGTAGAACAATGTCCTTACGTGCCTCAAAGTCTGATTGTTGAAGCAATAGGTGGTTCTGGAAATTATACCTATGAATGGACGAATCCAGAAGGAAGTGTAATCAGTATTTTCGCGGAGGCTGAAGTTGCTCCAAGAGAGACTACAACTTATACTGTGGTAGTAACAGACGAATGTGGTGAATCTGCAACAACTACTGTTACTGTAACCGTTTTGAGTCCACCACTTGTTCTTGATATTACTCCATCACAACAAATTTGCCCTGGCGATTCAGCATTGATTACCGTAACGGCTACTGGTGGATTTGGTAATTATTACTATTTCTGGCCTCATTCTGGAGAAACGACACAAAGCGTATGGGTAAACCCTACTGTAAATACTCGTTATGATGTGATTGTTAAAGATGATTGTCAAACTTTTCAAGTGCAAACCCATACCACTGTTACAGTGGTACAACCTGATGCCGATTTCGATGCCATTACAGACCCTAAGTTTATTGGATTACCAATTACTTTCCAAAATTTAACCAATAATGGAAATACTTACCAATGGGATTTAGGAAATGGAGCGAGCTCTACAATGGTTCATCCAAATAATACTTATGATTATCCTGGAACTTATGACATTACCTTGATTGCTACAGATCAATATGGTTGTGTGGATACCATTACTAAGCCGATTACAATTTTAGATGAGTTCTATTTGTATATTCCAAACTCATTTACTCCAGGGGACAATAGAGTGAACACAAGTTTTTCAGTAAGCGCAATTGGAATAGAGGAGTTTTATATAAAAATTTACAACCGTTGGGGTGAGTTGCTATTTCAATCTGATGATGTTGACTTTGAATGGGACGGAACTTTCAATGGAGAAATGGTGAGAGACGGAACTTATGTGTGGAAAATTGAGTACAGATCAATCCATGATGATGAATTACAACTCAAAGTAGGGCATGTAAACGCACTAAGATAATCTGTGTACGTCTCGCAACACTTTGATTGAATCCCAATTTCTTTCCTTCAAATTTTTAACGGTCATTCTGCTTTTGAAAATTGACGACAGAACGAAAGAAATATCTGTTTAAAAATCCTGATAAGATTGTGGCAATATTATCTTTGTAGTTCACTGAATTTTCAATTATGAAGTTTTCACGTTTACAAAGGTACTTGTTGAGTATTTTAAGTGGGTTGTTGATGGTCATCTCTTTCCCCCACACAGGTAGTTTATTCCCTTTGATTTTCATTGCATGGGTTCCCTTGTTATTGGTTGAACATAATGTTTACCGAGAAAAGTACAAGTCCTCAAAGGTTTTTATACACGCTTATTTAACTTTCTTCATCTACAATGTTGGAGCGTCTTATTGGATCTTTTATTCAATAGGAGGAGAAGCAGGAGCAGTGCTCGCCTACTTTCTGAACGGAATAATTATGGCCTTGGTTTTTATGCTTTTTCATTGGACAAAAAAGTATGTTGGACAAAAGGAAGGCTATATCGGTTTGCTCTTCTTTTGGATAGGGTTTGAATATATTCATTTTCATTGGGAACTCAGCTGGCCTTGGTTAAACATAGGAAATACTTTCGCCGTCATCCCTGAAATTGTTCAATGGTATGCTTATACAGGTATTTTAGGAGGAACAATGTGGATTCTCCTGCTCAATATGCTTATCTTCAAATTGGTTTCTAATGTAGTTTTTAATAAAGAAACATTAAAAATTCAAACACCACTAATTTACCTTAGTCTTGCCTTAATATTAATTCCTTCAGGACTATCTTATTGGTCATACGCAACATATGAAGAGGTAGAGAATCCTATTGAAGTTGTAGTAACACAACCAAATGTAGACCCATATAATGAAAAGTTTAGCTCTGATTTAAGAACCCAGTTAGATAAGTTTGTTCTTTCTGCAGAAGACTTAATCACTGAGAACACTGCTGTTGTACTGGCACCCGAAACGGCTATTTCAAGACCTTTTGACGAGGATCGTTATGATAAAGCTGCGTCTTTCAACTACCTCCAAAGTCGTGTCAACCAATGGAACGGAACGAGTTTATTTACAGGTGCGTCTACCCATAAAGTATTCGACCATAAAAGAAGTGTTGCGTCACGTCCTATCCCGAATACAGAGGCTTTTTATGAAGCGTATAATACTTCTGTATTGATTTCGAATAATAAACCACCCTCCTTTGTTCATAAGTCTGAATTAGTTCTAGGCGTGGAAAAAATCCCTTTTTCTGAATGGTTTCCTTTCTTAGAAAAACTGTCCATAGAAAATGGAGGTACATCTGGTACACTTGGAGTAGAGGAAGAGCCAAGGGTGTTGAACACAAACGGGTTTACATTTGCTCCTATCATCTGTTACGAATCCATTTATGGTGGAATGATCGCAGAGCAATGTAGAAAAGGAGCAGAGGTGATATTTGTGATCACCAACGATGGTTGGTGGGAAAACACCGCAGGTCATAAACAACATGCAAGTATCGCGAGGTTGCGTGCTGTAGAAACGGGGAGATATGTTGTTCGTTCAGCAAACACTGGGATTTCCTGTGTCATCAATCAACGCGGAGATGTTGTAAAAGCGACAGATTACTGGGTGCATGATGCATTTAGAGAAACAGTGCACTTGAACAGTAAACCTACTTTTTATGTAACTTATGGTGATGTGATCGGACGTTCCTTCTCCTTCGTGTTCTTCCTGTTGATTTTACTCACATTGGTTAGATACCTCCGAAGGTTCGGAACATCATTTTAAAAAAAAGTTTTACTCAAGTAGGAGTAGAGGATTAATCATTCTCTGGTAAAATCTCCATTTTCTCTGCAAAGTGATAACAATAATCACGCAAGTCTTCGGTGATGTTCTTCTCTCCTGTAGCTCGCTCAAATGTATCAGCCATCGTTACTAAGGTTTGGTGAAAAAACTGTTTCATTTCCTCAATTGAAAGATCTTTGGTCCATAAATCAATTTTCATTGTATTTTTCTCTTTTGGATCCCAAAGTGACAAAAACATAGCGCTTGCTTCTTCCTTATCGATATTTCCATCTTCAGCAGACCACTTCATTCGCACAGGAACATTGTTTTCGTTTGTTCCTACATTTATTGTGATGTCTGAGGTTTTAACTATTTTATCTTCGTTCATGACTTAATCAATTTCATACGTTTGTAATATGATGTTGTATTTAACATCTAATAATTCCGGCAAAGATAATGCTTTGTTTTTATGCATATATCCTTTTACGATTCTATATCCTAAGAATTGTCCCATTCTGTCAGGAGCATCATCAGAAAGTCCAACCGTTTTTGGTCCTTCGTTTAAAAAGTTAGTTCTTGAGTTAACATCCGACTTGAATAACATTTGTTGTTCTACCAAATACCTCCATACTTGGAATTCGTTTTTTTCGGCCCACTGAAATTGATCTTCAGCGTACCTTAAAATATATGCTTCATCTGCATTTGGAAATGCTGCATTTAAGACATACAAAATTTTCCCTGCTTGTATAATGTGCTCTGCTAGTTTTCCGTCTAATGAATTAAACAATTGAACTTGAATCCAATTCAACACTACGTCTCTTTCTAAATAATCAATGTTCATGCGGTCTCTCTGCCACTTGTAGAGCTGTGAACTTGGAATTGATTCAATTACCTCACTGTTGGGTGAAATATAACTTTCTAGACCTACAGCAATATTTTCATTAGAACAAGAGATTTGACTAAACATTTTGTTGACATAAAATATTTGTTTTGGTACGATAGTATCTCCAAAATGATGCCTCAAGTATTTAAAAGCTGAATTAATTTCTTGTTCATGTTTGGGCAGTTCAGAATAAAGTTTTTCTTTCTCTGCTTCAAGATCACTAATGTATTCTGAATTGTAAAACTCATGAATAATCCGATAAGAAGAATCATTCACGTTTTGTTGAATGTTCTGGCTTAATTCATAAATGAACAAATCGCCCAATTGCTCTTCTAAAGATTTTAAATTGCTTTTCACCTCTTCCAAACTTTTATTGTTTAGCGCTTGATCTGCATTGATATACTCAATAGAAACTTCTGACTCATCCAACTTAACATCTAGCGGATTAGAGTTGCAGGAGTAAAAAAAAGGGATTAAAAATAGAATTGCGTATATTGAGTTCTCTTTGTTCATGAAATATGATTATTTTTGTCAATTGTAGGTAGATTAACTACTTACTATATGTAGATACGACTAACATTTATATTAGAAATAAATTAATACCAAAAGTATGAAAAAAATACTGACTTTAACACTTGTAGCAGGTTTGATGTTTAATGCAAGCGCGCAAGATGCAGCAGACAAAAAAGTGATGGCTGGATTAACATTCGGTGGGGCATTGAACTTTAATAATCCGCAAACCAATACGATGGATGCCAAAGTAGGTGGAGATTTTGTGGCTGGAATGGCCCTGAATTGGAACTTCTCGAATAATATCGGATTAGCCACAGGTTTAGAGTTTGATTTTAACCGTTTTAAAACCAATAGCTACAATTCAGTTTATTTTGATTATGATGATAAGGAAATTGTAAGACAAAAAGATGCGTCTGCTTCCAACTCTAGCTTTTTGGTGGATGAAAGAAAGCACAAAAGTATCTACTTAAGCCTTCCGGTGATGTTGAAGTTCCAAACTAATTTTATGGGATATATGCGTTACTATGGAAAGTTTGGTGTTAGAAACAGCTTTTTGTTGATGACACGTACAGACAATACAGGTCAAGGTTATGATCAATTAGGAATGGTTGATAAAGATGTTACCAGCCTTGATGATATGTTGTCTCCTGGTGTAATGTCTGTATATAAAGGTTCAATTGGACTTTCTGCAGGTGCTGAGTATAACATTACTGGAAGCACAGTTCTTGTTGCTGAATTGGGATATTACTATGGTTTTTCTGAAGTATTCAGACAAGAAGGAAGCCTGTTCGGTGATGATGAAAAAGATTTGTCTTTATACCAAGTGAATGGAGGTGTAAAAGAATATTATACGCCAAGTGTAAAACAAGGTCAACTATTATTGAAATTGGCTGTTTTATTTTAAATTGATGCCAGAATTAAATTGTGAAAAAATAGCCAGTCATATTATTGACTGGCTTAATACTTATATAGAAGATATACCCGTCAAAGGTTTTGTTGTTGGTGTATCAGGAGGTGTTGATTCTGCTTTGGTGTCTTCGCTTGTTGCTCGTACAGGGAAAGAAGTTATTCTTTTGAATATGCCTATTCGGCAAGCCAGTTCTGAGTATAAAAGGGCACAAAATCAAATTAAAGTCTTAGAGGACACTTATCCTAATGTAAGAGGTTTGGAAGTGAATTTAACATCAACTTTTGATGCATTTACAATATCAGTTCCGGAAAACTCTGCAGAGAATGCTTTGGCTATGGCCAATTCAAGAGCAAGATTAAGGATGACTGCCTTGTATGCAGTTGGGCAAGCCAATCAATTGCTGGTAACTGGAACGGGGAATAAAATCGAAGATTTTGGTATTGGTTTCTTTACTAAATACGGAGATGGGGGAGTAGATCTGAATCCTATCGGAGATTTATTAAAATCTGAAGTGTTTCAATTGGCCAATCATTTAGGAGTTATTGAAGAGATTCTTAAGGCCAAACCAACCGATGGACTTTGGGGCGACGAACGCAATGATGAAGATCAAATTGGTGCAAGTTATGATGAGTTAGAGTTTGTGATGAACTTTAACGGTGAGGAATCTGAATTGACAGAACGTCAAAAGGAGGTTATGGCCATTTATACGCATTTGCATAAAATCAATCAACACAAGATGAATCCAATCCCTGTGTGTGATCTCAGTGGGATAAAATAAGCTTGATTTATCCATGTTCACGATTTACTTATCGTTTTGATATGGAGTAGGGCAAAGGCTTTATAGGTCTTAGAAAATGTTATAACTATGCCTTCAATTGGCTCCGGGATTAGTGCGTATCGCTTAAGTTTACAAAGAAAACTTATCAGTTGTTAGACAATAAATCTAATAACTAACCTCAAATGACTATTTATTTTACACTTAGAAAATTTTATTTTAATCTAAATCTATGGAATTGCACTTTCACTCTCAGTCTTTAGGAGTTAAGTTTGACTTGATTTATGCCTCAGGAGCCAATCGCAATACGATTTGATCTATTGCTTCCGTGATTTCAATCTGACAACCAAGTCTGCTATTGTCTTCTACAAAGAATGCTTGATCCAACATATCTAATTCTGCATCACTTTGTTCTTCTAATTCATGATCAGATTCTAAGTAGCATTGGCAAGAAGCGCACATCGCCATTCCTCCGCAAATTCCTTCTACGGGTAATTCGTATGACTTACAAAGTTCCATAACATTCATGTTCATATCTGTGGGAGCAATCAATTCATGTTTCTTTCCTTCACGATCAATAATATTTACGACAATGTTATTTCCTTCCATGATTTAAATTTTACACAAAGGTAGTGAATTTGTATTAATCACATTTAATTCGTTGGTGAATAAAACTAAAAAAGCCGCACAGCGATTAAACTATGCGGCTTCAGATATGATTTAGAACTCTAGTAACTCCAAACGTCGTGTTCGAGTATTCTAATTTCTTCAGTAATTCTTTGTGACTCCATCAATGCGTCAACACCAACACGGTATTTCTCTACACTTCTGTCATACACGTTTTCTTCTTTATAGATAAAAGAGTTGAATCTACGTTTCATAAAGTAATCATCAAAACTCATCCATCTCGCCCCGTTACTTTCGTTATAAACGAAGTAGTTGTTAAATACATAACGACAATCCGTAGGGAAGTACAACCAGAACATAGTATGTGTACCTTGAATCGTTCCGTTGTCATCCTTGTCATAACGCACAGGTGCAATTCCAAGAATTCTAACATCTAAAACTGATCTTTGCTTATCAAAGAACCAATCTTCTTTTAAACGGTACTGAATAATGTCCTTAGAGGTAAACCAAAGCGTATCTCTCGGAGGGTATACGAATTCCCCATTAACGTCCATTGAATCTTCTTGATACTGATTCAATATTGGATCAATAGGTTCAGGACCTAATTTAGCAAGATAGTATAACAAGTCCTCTCTATAAACAGAGTCTGTTGAATAATTCTTACCTGGTTCAGGCATGATAGGGTATTTGAACTTATCACCATCCTTAACAGAGTTTCTTACAGGGTTATAGTCTGAGTAAACAGTCAAATCTCCTGAAAGAATGTGTTGACGCATGATTGTCCATAAACTCCATCTGTTGTCATTACGAATCCAATCCACTTCACCAGTTTCCGGGTCTGGGTTGGTGAACTCATCCAAAGGGTAGTACAAAGGACGATTGATTTTCTCACGAAGGTCTATTGCTCTCCAAACACGCTTACTCCAGATTACATCTGCTTCACGCACATGCTCATAAGGAATAAGGCGTTTAGTAGGGATGTTCGATTTAAGGTAGACCCCATCAATAACCCCCGTTTTTGTACGGCTGTTAATTGGACCACCATTGATTTCCTGAGCAAAAGTACTCAAGCTAAAAATCAATATTGTACATAGCACTAAATTCTTCATGATATTACTTTTTTATCTTTTATCTTACTGTAAATACAGCACCTTGACGTTGTATTTGTCCACCAGGGCCTTTATACCTTGTTACAACAGAAATCAAAGCACCTGAATTTGCGTTTGCGATTATTCTTTTTGCTGCGCCGCTTAAGTTTGCTCCAGTTCCTTTTTCAGGTCTAGGTGCTCCAGAAACGTTTACTTCCCATGAAACTACAGAGAATGTTGCATCCAATGGAATTTCTGGTGGATAACCTGCAAACAATCTATTTGCAGCTCTTAATTCCGCCGAAGTAGCTGTTTCACCATCACCAATACGACCAAGAGAGATCGAAGGTTTTGGTAAGTTAGCAACACGGAACTTAAAGCTTCCTAAACTAGTTGATGAACCATCTTCAGCAACTCCAGCAATATTAATCGTTGCTTCACGACCACTACCTGGTTTTGCAATGTAACCTGTACCCGATTTAGAGACACTTACGTTGTTCGCTCCTGATAAGCTATACGTTGGGAATCCTGAAGCAGCACCTTCAACTTTATTATTATACCCACGGTACAATACGTTCATTTCAGGTAGGGAAACGGTTCCTGAAGGCTTTCCTACAGTATAGTTGAAATCCCAGTTTTTCCAGCTGATTTCACCTTTTTCTTTAACTCCAATTTGACCCTTCACTCTGTAGTTTCCTGGAGTGCTGGTTTCTAATTTGATTGTACCTTCAGTTTCTTTCCAATTTCCAGGAATAGTATCATTGATACCATATTTAATTCTTGGAACATCAGAAGAGTCATAAGCTGCAATCATTACATTTAAATCTAATGAATCACCTGCATTAACATACCCAGTTCTAGCAAAAGCTAAAGGGTCAATTTTGTTAAAGTTAAATGTTGGTGCATCAACCTTAGATAACATAAAGTCAGCCGCTGAACTCTCAGCATTTAAAACGTCTACTTTTAAAGCAGTAAACATTGCTGCAGCTGCAACGACTGGAGCGTGGTCAAACATTGCTGATGGCCAAGGCATCATTTTCGTTTTACCAGCATCTTTTACTTCAACTTCTTTATCTATTGTCATTGAGCGGTAAAATTGTTCAATCTTGTCTCTATCTTCAGGGTTTACAGTTTGTAAAGCTTCTGGTAGCCCTGTTGTGTCTTCCGGAGCAGTAAAAGACCAAACCTTCTCTCCAACTTTATAGTTGGCCATTTGCTCTGCTACATAGTTTCTATATGCGTGAATAGAGTCTATAATTGCTAAACCTCTCGCTTTAGGTTTCATTGGATTACCTCCAATGAAAAGCTCAGTTGGAACATCATAATTATCCATTGCTTGGATCTCTAATAATGACTTAAGTTCTAAAATATTACCATCATCATCTTGATCTAAAATCCAATCTTTTCCCTCTACCTTTTGAATCATATCATTAGATTCGGAAAGTATAAAGTGAATAATTTGTTTTGTTCTTTTATTTAAGTTCATGGCCTTTCCTTGCCATAAATCGATGACTTTAGTGTCACCTTTTTGCGCGTTAATTGCTGCTCTTTTATTATCAAATATACCATAAGTGGAACTTGTTCCTCTTTTAATAACCTCACCACTAGTGTCGAGCTTATCATTAATGGTAACAAAAGCGGCAATGATCTCTTTTGAAACGTTTAGTGCCAAAAGAGCAGTCAGTACGAGATACATCATCCCGATCATCTTCTGTCTTGGGGTTTCTTTTCCTCCTGCCATGTTTAGTTAATTTTTAAGAATTAATTTATTAATTAATGTTTAGAACGATATGTTCATTCGTTGATTTAACCGTTATCTCTAACAGTCATTGCTTTTAGCATGTTACCATAAACATTATTTAAGTCTGTTAAGTTCTTAGCTAACATAGACATATTTTCTTTGTATATTTTAGTGTCTTCAACAGATGCTGAAAGATTTTGCATCATATCAGTAACTTGACCTTGGAACTTCTCAGTTGCCTCAAGATGTGCAGAAGAACCTTTTAATTGTAATTCGTATACATTGTTTAATGCAGCAAGGTTTTTAGAAACTTTTTGCATTTGTTCTCCGAAAGATTGACCTTCTTCAGTAGAAGATGTCATTCCAGAAATAGCTACAGAAGCTCTTTCATAAGATTCAGATAGTTTCGCTACTTTATCAGATGCTGATTGTAAACTGTCTACATAAGAGTCTGTTGCAGCAGCTGCAGATGTAACACCTTTCAATTGTGCTGCATTGTCTCCTAAAGCACGCATTCCATCTCCTAAACGAGTCAATAGTTCGCTATCAATGTTTGCTTCTTCAAGCATCTTGTCAAGTTCTCCAGTAATTCCAGATCCACTGTTACCTCCGCCACCTCTTCTAGAAGCTTGTAATTCGGATGGATCAAAATCCTCATCATTACCTAATGCTAATTCAGGGTATACTAACTCCCAATTTGGGTCTTCATGAATTGGTTCAAAGGCTGAGAAAACGAAAATAATTGCTTCAGTTCCTAGTCCTACAACCAACATTGGACCAGCTCCTGGCCAGTGCATAATTTTAAATAAGGCTCCAAGTATTACTACTGCCGCTCCGATACCATAGAGTTTAGCCATAAAATTTTTCCATCCTTTACTTCCTGGTTTCATAGTTTTTAATTTTTAAGGGTTTAACGATTTATTTGTTTGTTTATAATTTACTTGTTATTACGATTATCTCAATTGAAGATCTGCGTCTAATTCTTCACCACCTTCTTTAGAGAAATCTCTACCACCTCTTCCTAGGTGAGTTGCTACTGATCTAAATCCAATGTAAGATTTCGCAGTATCTCTATATTCATAAGTTCGTGTACTGTTCTGTAAATAGTATCCAATGTCTTTCCATGAACCTCCACGTATAACTTTACGCTTCATTGACGGTGGATCCCAATCCATAGCATTGTAACGGTATTCTGGGTTTAAGTCATGTGACATTTCGTACATAGACTCATCATAAGCTGTTTCACACCACTCTGATACGTTTCCAGCCATACAGTACAGACCCCAACCATTCGGATTGTAAGAGAATGCCTTTACAGTATGGAAACCTCCGTCTTCAAAGTAACGACCTCTCATTGGTTTAAAGTTACCTAAGAAACACCCTGAAGAGTTTCTGATGTATGGACCACCCCAAGGGTATTGAGACAGTTCTAAGTCACCACGAGATGCTCTTTCCCATTCAGCTTCTGTCGGTAAACGGAAGTCGTTAACGTAAATTTCTCCCATTGACTGCAACCAGCTATTTAATAATTGTGTTCTCCAAACGTTGAATGCTTTTGCTTGTGGCCAAGTTACTCCAACTACTGGGTAGTTATCATAAGCGGGATGCCAGAAGTACATGTTTGTCATTGGATCATTGAAAGAGTAAGTGAAGTCTCTAACCCAACAAAGTGTATCTGGGTAAACATTAATCGTTTCATCGATAATAAAACGTTGTCTGTTTTCGTGACCTCTAATCGCATTGTTTTGACCAAGTTTGTTTGGGTGACCCATATCTAAATCTTGACCTTGCTTTTCTTTCGTGAAAGGATGATCAGGTGTACGTAACTCACGGTGGTCATTATCAATTTTATTTCCTTGATAATCATATCCGTCTTGTTTAATATGTACCTTACCTCTACGCGCAGCTTCTACGATGTCAATCCAGTAATACTTAAAGTTTAACTTACGTGTATCGATCTCTTTTCTTTTGTAGAAACGCTCAGCAGATGGATAATACATCTCCGATAATAATGGAACTAACATTGGGTCATCATAAGAAAATGATCTGTCCCAGTTTAAAGAGAAATTATCAAGGTTCTGAAAACGATCACTTGATTCATATTCTACCCATTCCATAATTCCTTCATCGTAATATTCATCACGATAATTAATGTAACGATCCGCTTCTTCGTCTTCTTCAATATTTTCATATATCGTACGACGAGCAATAGAGTCTCTTACCCAGTATACAAACTGACGGTATTCGTTATTTGTGATTTCTGTTTGGTCCATATAGAAAGCCTGAACAGAAACCGTTTTTGCAACTGTTTGATGCATAAATGGAACGTCTTGATCGTTCTGCCCCATTATATAGGAACCTGATGGAATGTAGACCATTCCTAAGGGTATTTCTGGGTAGTACACTTGTCTACCTAGTACTCCAGTTAAATGACCTGACCTTGTACTACAAGATCCAAGTATTAACCCGATTAAACCAATAATTAATAATTTCTTCATCATACCTCGTTTTTGCTTTCCGAATCTCCAATAACTTTCTACAGGATCAACATACTTGGGATTATTATAACGGTAAAGCGTTGTAAATGGTTACAGATTTTTTTAAATTTCTTATAAATACCTTGGGTTTCTTGCCTTTGTGATTGGAATAGGAGGCAATGGGTAACAGTATTTCACAAGTAACTCATGTGAACCTGTTGAGATGCTAGATATTCTGTTTACAGTAATATCATAAGAATAACCGAATGTAAATGAATTCCAGTTAAGACCCGCCATAATTCCTACAGCATCATATGTTCTAAATGTAAGTCCACCATAGAACATGTCGTTCCAAATTGCACGTACATTAATGTCAGCACTTAAAAGTTTTAAGTCCGTTCGTACTAAAATATTTCCTTCTAAAGATAATGGATTCACATTGAATGCATTGTCCATGCGGTGACCTCCCATAGCATAATAGTGACGTGCTGTGTTGAAGTTTAAATCATCTAACTCCATAGCTGGTAGATGTGTAGAGGATAGTCCTGCGTACCAACCGCTATATGACATATAGTAAAGACCGAAATTTGCATCAAATGTTGCTTGTGAAGTAGAAGTCGGTAAAGAACCATCATTTGGATTTCCATCTGGTGTAACCCAAACAGGACTCATTCCATAGCTTACCATTCCTAGAGCTGCTCCTAATCCTAAGACACCATTGCTTATATTCATATGGTATGAATAGTTTAAAGTCAAGTTGTTTTGTCTAGAAAAACCAATTGCGTCATGGTAGAATGAAATACCTGCTGCACTAGGGAAGTACTGTGATAAGTTCGCTTCTGCATTGACCAAAACAGAGTTTGGAGCACCGTTGAACTTGTCCCATTGGTTTCTGTAGATCATCGTTCCACAGACCTGATGATTCATCCCAACTCCTGTTGCTCCAGGGTTGATACTCATTTTATCAAAAATGAAATGTGTCAGAATTTTATCCTGCTGCCCGTATGTATAGAGCATACCGGTGGATAATAGCATAGTAATAAGTAAAAGTCTTTTCATAGTTATACTGCTTCTTTTCAACGTTTTATGCATGTGATTGAACTTTACATTGCTCCATCAGTCGACTAAAGTAGTTAAAAAAATGTAAAAACGAAATAAATAAAATGCTTATTCAATAATTTTTTGATAAAATCTGTGATTTGATGAAGTTTTCAACAATTTGACGTGGGTAAAACTTAAACTAATTTTTGATAAGTCTTCCACCACAGGTCTGGAACTTCTCCTTTCATAGCTTCTTCATAGGTGTCGTAGCTGCAAGGAATCATCTGGTGACGCATGAATTTTGAATTTCTCGATCCTGGATAAGGAACTTCAATCCACCAACGTCCTGATTTATTGCTTTTGTAGAAAACAATCTCTTCGTTGAGTTCCTCTAGGTAGACCCTGAACTTAGTATAAGTTTTTTTACTGCCTACTGGGAAGTCGCCTTTTCGATTGGCGTAGCCTTCGTTGAAGTACCAAATTAATTGTGCGACCATTTCATCTGTCGCAAGGTGATTCTTACTATAGTAATTGAATATTCCTAAACTGGATAGTTTGTCGCTGATCCCTGCGTATCTCAAGATTTGACAAGCTTCATTGGCAAATAATCCGTTGGGTGCTGAATAGTAATTGTTTTGCAAGTCACTGGCACGTATGCTTGTTAGGTCCATGCTGAGTATGTCAGTATTTCTCATGTAGGGTTCCGCAAGTTGTGTGGATTGACTGATTTCACCGAGTCTACATATATCAAAATAGAGTTCGTTGAATAGGTCTAATGTATTGTTGGCGATATAATGTGATTGCGCGCCAATATTAGCATAATTGAATAGGTAGCAAGGTTTGTGTAAAACAACATGGCTTAACCATCCTTCGTGTGTTATTGTTTCTTCAGCACTTCCCAGGTCTAATCGGTTGTCGATTGCGGTAAGGTTGACCAACTGCTCTAGTTTTTCGTAGGCATTGTATATTGCTTTTGTAAGGTCTTGTGAACCTCCAATAACAACTGGGATGATGTCGTTCTTTATGAGTTCTTGACAAACGGTGCTGATGGCATGGAATGTATCAGCGATTTCTTTACCGGGAATGATTGTGCCTAGGTCGTAAAGATTGTGATTCCAGTTGAATCCTTGGTGCAATTTATAGAGTTGACTTCTGAAATCATTGATGAACTCTTGATCCGAATTGTTTTTATCGTTTCTATATTCTGGGACGTAAAACAGGGCGATTCCCTTTTTCTTTATTTCAGGGAATTCGCCATTTTTATTTGCTTGGATAAAATTACCCAGCATTTCTTTTTCGAATTTATCTTCTGTTGATATGCTTTGAAAATAAATAGAAATATCTTTCATCTTGTTGCTTTTCAACAAATATAATTCAAGCATTGATGTGAAATATCACTTTGTTGTAGAAGTAATACACATTCAATTCTCAATAACTACTTTTTCTTCGTTGTTTTTGCAGCGGGCTTTTTCTTCGCAGCAGTTTTTTTAGCTGTGGTTTTCTTTTTAGCCGGTGCTTTTTTCTTTGTTGTTTTCTTTGGCTGATTTTCAGAAATTTCAACACATTGTTCGTAGGTAAGTTGATCTACCTCTTCAATGTCTTTAGGAAGTTTGAAGTTCTTTTTGCCAATTTTAAGGTAAGGTCCCCAGCGTCCATTCAATAGTTGCATGTTTTCGTCTTCTGGGAATGTTTTGATTAGTTTTTTAGCGTCTTCAATTCTTTTTTCCTTAATTAGCTCGATTGCTCTATCTAGCGCGATGTCCATTGGATCATCTTCCTTAATCGAAACAAATTTCCCGTCATGTTGAACGTATGGACCGAAACGACCAATGTTTGCTTTTACTACTTTACCTTCAAATTCTCCTAACTCTCGAGGGAGTTTGAATAGATCCATAACCTCTTCAAAAGTTATGGTTTCTATTGATTGGTTAGGTCTCAAGCTTGCAAATTGTGCCTTTTTTTCTCCTTCCGTATCTCCAATTTGTGCCATTGGTCCATAGCGACCAATGCGAACGATTACTTTTTCGCCGGTTTTTGGATGTTCTCCTAAATAACGTTCTCCTGAAGCACGTTCAGAGTGCTCTAAAGTATCTTCAACAGTTTTGTGGAAAGGATCATAGAAATTCTTAATCATTTCTGTCCATTCTTTCATTCCATTTGCAATCTCGTCAAATTGTTGTTCTACTTCTGCGGTGAAGTTGTAATTTAAAATGTCTCCAAAGTGTTCTACCAAAAAATCAGTTACCACCATTCCAATATCAGAAGGAGAAAGTCTGTTGCGGTCTCTACCGGTTATTTCAGTAGCTTCCTCTTTGTGTGTACCGTTATTGTCTAAGGTGTAAATAAGGTACTTTCTTTCAGTTCCTTCTCTTTCCTTTTTTTCGACATATCCTCTTTTTTGAATTGTGGATATTGTAGGTGCATAAGTTGAAGGTCTACCGATTCCTAGTTCTTCTAATTTCTTAACTAAAGATGCTTCAACATAGCGTGCTGCTGGTTTTGAAAAGCGTTCACGTGCAACAATTGATAGGGTAGAAAGGTCTGTTCCTACTTTTAAGTCAGGAAGTAAGCCTTCAAGTGCTTTGTCGTCTTCATCGTCTTCGTCCATTTTAGACTCTAAGTAGACTTTAAGGAAACCATCGAATTTGATGACCTCTCCTTTAGCAACAAATAAATCTTTAACTGAAGGTGCTCCTATTTTTATAGTTGTTCTTTCAAGTTTTGCTGGGCTCATTTGGGACGCGATGGAGCGTTTCCAAATTAAGTCATAAAGGCGATCTTCGTCTTTCCCTTTGTTTACAGAAGATACATCAAAGTTTGTAGGGCGAATGGCCTCATGGGCTTCTTGGGCTCCTGCACTTTTACTTTTGTATTTTTTAGGATTACTGTATTCTGGTCCGTAATCTTTGATGATGGTGTTTTTTGCACCTTCCATTGCGGTTTCAGAAAGGTTAACACTGTCTGTTCTCATATATGTAATGAGTCCAGCCTCGTATAAACTTTGTGCGACCCTCATTGTACGGGAAACGCTAAAGCCTAATTTTAAACTGGCTTCTTGCTGAAGGGTAGAGGTGATGAATGGAGCACTCGGGTTTTTTACTCCGGGTTTTTTGGTCACATCAGTCACCTTAAATGTTGCTTTGTCGCAATCTGCAAGGAAAGATTCTACTTCTTTATCTGTACCAATGTTTCTGGATAATGTTGCAGTAACTTTATCTTTTCCTTCAGCAAAATCTCCAACTACTCTAAAGTAACTTTCTGGAGTGAAGTTCATAATTTCTCTTTCCCTCTCAACGATCAATCGAACAGCTACAGATTGAACTCTACCTGCTGATAAGCTAGGTTTTACTTTTTTCCATAAAACTGGAGAGAGTTCGAAACCTACTAGTCTATCTAAAACACGTCTTGCTTGTTGTGCGTTCACCAATTCTTGGTTGATTTGACGAGGTTCTTGAATTGCTTTTTGGACAGCTGTTTTTGTAATTTCATTAAAAGTAATACGCTTTGTGTCTTTGTTTTGAAGTTTTAGCGTTTCGTAAAGGTGCCAAGAAATGGCCTCACCCTCACGGTCCTCATCCGTTGCTAACCATACAGTATCTGCTGCTTTAACGTGTTTTTTAAGGTCTGAGATGACTGTTTTCTTATCGGGGCTAATTTCATAGTTTGGCTTAAAATCGTTTTCGATGTCAATCGCTACACCTTTTTTTGCCAAGTCTCTTACGTGACCATAACTAGACATAACAAGGAAATCTTTGCCTAAATAGCCTTCAATTGTTTTTGCTTTTGCGGGAGACTCTACGATAACTAAATTTTTTGCCATAGTGATATTCGTTAAATACTTTTTCTGAAATTGAGTGCAAAATAACTCCAAATTAATACGAAATACAAACTTTATTGCGATTTAACTTCTTTTTCCTTTTCACTTTACGCTTTATAATTACATTATATTAGTTGAGAATTATTCGCTTATTTATTGATTTTATTCAACTATTTATAAAAATTAGCGACTGACATTTTGACACTATCAGAAGAAACAATATCTTTGCAGTTCATAAAATAGATATTCATCGATGGGAATTGTTTTAGATAAAGATATGGATGAGAGTCGCCAAGGGGAAGCGATCTCAATGGACAATAAAGAAGGGGGTAAAAAACTCTATCTAGAAAGTTATGGATGCGCAATGAATTTCTCAGATAGTGAGGTTGTAGCATCCATTTTAATTAACCAAGGTTTCTCGACCACACAAGAGTCTGCAGAGGCAGATGTTATTTTGATCAATACGTGTAGTATTAGAGAAAACGCAGAGCAAAGAATTAGAAATCGACTGAAGCAATTCAATAGAGTAAAGAAGCAAAGACCAGGACTTGTTATAGGTATTCTTGGTTGTATGGCTGAGCGTTTGAAAACGAACTTGCTTGAAGAAGAAAAGCTCGTTGATTTGGTTGCTGGTCCAGATTCTTACCGAGATTTACCAGGATTAATCGAAGAGGTTGATGGAGGGCAAAAAGCAGTTAATGTTTTACTTTCACGTGATGAAACATATGCAGATATTAGTCCTGTGCGTTTAGATAAAAACGGTGTAACAGGATTTGTAAGTATTACACGAGGGTGTGATAATATGTGTTCTTTCTGTGTTGTTCCATTTACCAGAGGAAGAGAACGCAGTAGAGATCCTCACACCATCGTTCAGGAGTGTGGGGCATTGTTCAATGCTGGATATAGAGAGGTTACCTTGTTGGGACAAAACGTAGATTCTTACCGTTGGAATATGACGAGTAAAGGAGAAATAAAAGATGAAACAAAGCCTACGACTAATTTTGCTCAGTTATTGGAGATGGTTGCAGCAGTTCACCCTAAACTTCGAATTCGTTTTTCAACTTCTCATCCGAAAGACATGACCGATGATGTACTACACGCCATTGCGAAGCATGATAATATTTGTAACTATATCCATCTTCCTGTTCAATCAGGAAACAGCGATGTGTTGAAAAAAATGAACAGGGGCTATACACGTGAGTGGTATATGAATAGAATAGAGGCCATCAATCGAATTATTCCAGAATGTGGTATTTCTACTGATATTATTACAGGTTTCTGTGGAGAAACAGAAGAGCAACATCAAGACACGCTTTCTATAATGAGAGAGGTGAAATACGATGCCGCTTATATGTATAAATATTCTGAGCGTCCAAAGACTTTAGCGGAAAGAAAATACGAAGATGATATTCCAGAAGAGGTTAAGCAAAAACGTTTGGAACAAATTATTGAACTTCAGCATACGCACAGTTTAGCCATCAACAAAGAGCAAATCGGGAAAGTACTCGAAGTGCTTGCAGAAACTGAGTCAAAACGTTCTTCAGATCGTTTGATGGGACGTACAGATAGAAATCATAAAGTTATATTTGATCGTAAAAATGCAAATGTAGGGGACTACGTGATGGTTCGCATTACAGATTGTACACATGCGTCTTTATCGGGAGAAATTGTAGAGGACTAATAATCGATAAGTGATATGAATATTCAGCAAATCAAACAGAGGTTTGGAATTATCGGTAATGCCCCTGGGTTGAATCGTGCGCTTGAAGTTGCAATTCAGGTTGCACCTACAGATATTTCTGTATTGGTAACGGGGGAGAGTGGAACAGGAAAGGAAATTATTCCTCAAGTGATTCATCATTTAAGTACGAGGAAGCACGGAAGTTACATCGCAGTAAACTGTGGTGCAATTCCTGAAGGAACGATAGATTCTGAACTTTTTGGTCACGAAAAAGGTGCTTTTACAGGTGCTAGTGGAAGTCGAAAAGGATATTTCGAAGAAGCAGATGGTGGAACGATTTTCTTGGATGAAGTTGCTGAATTACCCCAACAAACTCAAGTTCGATTGTTACGTGTTTTAGAAACTGGAGAGTTCATCAGGGTAGGTTCTTCAAAGGTGATCAAAACGAATGTTCGTGTAGTTGCAGCGACCAATGAGAATATGACTGAAGCGATCAGAAAAAATAAGTTCAGAGAAGATTTACTCTATCGTTTAAGTACGGTTCCCATAAAACTACCACCTTTAAGAGAAAGAAAAGAAGATATTCATTTGTTGTTTCGAAAGTTTGCAGCTGATTTTGCTGAAAAATATAGAATGCCCTCCATTAAGCTTAGCGATGAAGCAATATTCGCTTTAGAAAAGTATAATTGGCCAGGAAATATTAGACAGTTAAAAAACGTTGTGGAACAAATTTCTGTAATCGAAAGTGATCGAGATATTTCTTTGCAAAAAATGAAATCCTATCTTCCTGAAGAGGTTATTTCTGGGGTGCCTTCAATTATTGGGACGGAAGGAAGTGAAGGGAAAGACGCTTTTTCAGATCGAGAGTTGATTTATAAGTTTTTGTTTGACATGAAAAGAGACATGAACGAGTTGAAAAAGCTGGTGATTGAATTGTTGAATGGAAATAAAGACGTTGATTTAACGGGGACTCAACGAGATGTTTTGAATCGTGTTTACTCCGATATTTCGAATGAAGACAGTAAACGATTGTTGGAATCAGGAGTAAGAGACGAGGTGAATGAAGTGAGTTCATTTTCGGAGCAAGATGAGATGACGATTGTAGATAGCGAATATCAAGAACATATTGAGGTAGAAGAATCTTTGTCTTTGGAAGAAAGAGAAAAGGAGTTTGTGAAAAAAGCTTTAGAAAAGCATAATGGTAAAAGAAAGGACGCAGCTAAAGAGCTGGGGATTTCTGAACGAACTTTATACCGAAAAATTAAAGAATATAATTTAAAATAAGCCGAGGCTAAACAATGAGAATACTCCTTTTATCTATAGTGGCCCTTTTGTTTACTTCTTGTTGGCCCACAAGTATTTCTTTTCGCGATGGAAGTGTTCCGCCCGAATGGAAAAGATTTATGGTTAGCACATTAGAGAATAAAGCGCCTAACGCACCTATTAGTTATTCCTCAGAATTAACCGAGTTGGTAAAAGATGCTATTCAGAATAGAGTGGGTTTAACTTTAGTTACTGATGAAGATGAAGATCCTCAAATTATTGTAACAGGTGCTGTAGATTCTTATACAGTTACGCCTTTATCTTTGCAAGATAATGCCGCAGATGTAAAAAATAGATTAACTATTCGCGCGAGTTTTGAGATATTTATTTCTGCACCTGAGGAGGAGTTGATGGAATTAAGTAGTTCACGGTTTGCAGACTTTGATGCGACACAAGATGTGGGAGCAATTCAAACACAATTGTTAGAAGAAATTAACGATCAAATAGTGCAAGATGTTTTAAATAAGTTACTTTCGAACTGGTAATGTTAAACTTTGTAGAAATATCGAAAAGAATTGATCAACCAGAATTGATAAAACTGGAGGATTTAGAACAGCTACGTCAATTGGCGGAGCGCTATCCTTTTGCTGCGGTATTTTCACAATTGTACCTCAAAGGTTTGTCGATGCACAACACCATTCAGTTTGAAGCAGAACTGAAAAATCATGCCTATCGCATTCCCGACCGTTCTCAACTTTTTCATTTGATTCATTACGTAGATGAAGTGGTGGGTCAAGAAAGTGAAACTGCAGTTGATGTTGAAATAGAAGATGCAAAACACGAGTCTTTTGTAGACTCAACCGAGAAGATTCAGATAGAAGATGATGAAAAGGAGGAGGTTCTAACAACAGAAGAACCTGCACCCGAACCTGAAGAAAAAGTAGTGTTTGATTTAACTGATGAAGTTCAAGTTGAAGAGGGGGTTGACTCAGAAAGGGAGGAAGTGCAAGGTGTTGTTTCAAGCGAGGATGAAGTCGGCCAAGAAGCAGAAGTTCCAAGAGAGGAGGAACTTGAACAAGCAGAGAAAAAGGACCTGAAAAAAGTAGGCGACTTAGAGCGGGATATTTTGGCGCATGCTGTTAGCTCCTCAATTTATTTAGAAGTCGACCAAGAATCCGAGGAAACGTATCATTTTGCTCGTTTAAAACAGTTAGATAAGCCGAAGGAAGACGAAGAAGATACCGTTTCAATTGAGTTTGATTTACCGACAATAGAGGAAAGTGCCGAAAATGAAGTAGGCGAAGGGAGTGAGGCTGAAGAAAAAGAAGTTGAAAAACCAGAGAGTGGATTAAAAACTTTCACTTCATGGATGATGCCTTTTGCCGAAGCTGAAAAACCAGAGGATACTCCTCAAAAATCGATGGAATTACCTCAGGAAGAAGAAAAAGTACCTGAAAAACCAGAAGAAAAAGAAAAAAAGAAAGAAATTTTAAGCGTAGAGAAAAGAAAAAACGAGTTCTTTTCACCGGAGCAAAAAGCACGTGAAAGCCTAGATGAAACAAGGCTTCCAGTGAGTGAGACCCTGGCCAAGATTTATGCAGCCCAAGGCAATTATCCGAAGGCAATTGATGCTTATGAAAAATTAATCTTGAAAATTCCAGAAAAAAAGAGTTTCTTTGCACTTCAAATTGAAACCTTGAAAAGAAAATTAAATTAAAATATGGAAACTTTATTTATTGTACTTATCATCCTTGCGAGTGTTTTACTTGTATTACTTGTTTTAATGCAGAATCCAAAAGGAGGAGGATTATCAACAGACTTTGGTGCAGCTCACCAAATGGGTGGAGTTAAGCAAACCAATGACTTTATTGAAAAAGCAACATGGAGTTTGGCGGGGATCATCGGAGTATTGAGTATTGCGATGACTTTGATGTATCATCAACCAGCTAACCTACCTGTTGAAGAAGCACCGGCTACTGAAATGCCAGCTTCTCAAGGAGATGAAGTTCAAGAATAGAATAAGAATAAAACTTGTTTAGGGAAGATAGATTGTCATTCCTAAACTTTAAGTAAATAAAATTGAATGTCAGTGTGTCATATACACTGACATTTTTTTTGCTTTTTTTTCTGGATTTCTGACAAAAGCTACAGCATTCTTCATTGGCATAGAATTGGTCTAAAAGCAAACAGTTAAAATAAATTCAATTAAACTTAAATAAAATAATATGTCAGCATTAAAACCGTTGGCGGATCGTGTGCTAATTGAGCCCACACCTGCCGAAGAAAAAACAGCTAGTGGAATCATTATTCCTGATGCAGCTAAAGAAAAACCTTTAAGAGGAACAGTTGTAGCCGTTGGTAATGGTAAGAAAGATGAACCCATGACGGTTAAAGAAGGAGATACTGTTTTATTTGGTCAGTACTCAGGAACAGAGATCAAGATTGAAGGAAAAACTTACTTGATTATGAAAGAAGCCGATGTATACGGTGTTTTTCAATAGTTATTAACGTTAAAAAATTAAGTTAGAATGGCAAAAGAAATATATTTCGACGAACAAGCAAGAGAGAAGCTTAAGAAAGGTGTCGATGCGTTAGCAAACGCAGTAAAAGTAACATTAGGACCTAAAGGTCGTAACGTAGTTATTGGTAAGAAATTCGGTGCGCCTCACGTAACAAAAGATGGAGTTTCTGTAGCGAAAGAAATCGATTTGAAAGATCCTGTTGAGAACATGGGAGCTCAAATGGTTAAAGAAGTAGCTTCAAGAACTGCTGATATCGCTGGTGATGGTACTACAACGGCTACAGTTTTAGCACAAGCAATAATAACTGCAGGATTGAAAAACGTTACTGCGGGAGCAAATCCTATGGACCTGAAAAGAGGTATCGATAAAGCAGTGAAAATTATTGTAGAAGAGCTCAAGAAACTTTCAAAAGAAGTAGGTTCTGATAACGATAAAATCAAGCAAATTGCTTCTATTTCTGCCAATAATGATGAGACTATAGGAACATTGATCGCAGAAGCAATGAAGGTGGTTGGTAATGACGGTGTAATTACTGTAGAAGAAGCTAAAGGTATCGAAACTGAAGTGAAAACCGTAGAAGGAATGCAGTTCGATAGAGGATATCTTTCGCCTTACTTCGTGACGAATCCAGAAAAAATGATCGCTGATTTAGAGAATCCATACCTTTTAATCTGTGATAAAAAGATTACAAACATGAAGGATTTACTTCCTGTTTTGGAACCTGCAGCACAATCTGGAAGACCTTTATTGATTATCGCTGAAGATATCGATGGAGAAGCGTTAACTACTCTTGTGGTAAACAGAATTAGAGGTTCCTTGAAAGTTGCAGCTGTTAAAGCGCCTGGATTTGGTGACCGCAGAAAAGCAATGTTGGAAGACCTTGCAATCCTTACAGGTGGACAGGTGATTTCTGAAGAAAAAGGACTGTCTCTTGAAACGGCAACTTTAGACATGTTGGGGACAGCTGAAAAAGTTGAAATCGATAAAGACAATACAACGATTGTAAACGGTTCAGGAAATAAAGAAGCGATTGATGCTCGAGTTGCTCAAATTAGAGCTCAGATGGAAACATCTACTTCTGACTATGATAAAGAGAAAATGCAAGAGCGCTTGGCTAAACTAGCGGGTGGTGTTGCAGTACTTTATGTTGGAGCAGCTTCTGAAGTTGAAATGAAGGAAAAGAAAGACCGTGTTGAGGATGCTTTGGCAGCTACACGTGCAGCGGTTGAAGAAGGTGTAATCCCTGGAGGTGGTGTTGCTTTGTTGAGAACCTTAAATGGCTTGAAAGAGATCAAAGGAGAAAACGACGACGAAACAACTGGTATTGATATCGTAAGACGTTCAGTTGAAGAGCCTCTGCGCCAAATCGTTAAAAACGCAGGAAGCGAAGGAGCAGTTATTGTTCAGAAAGTTCTTGAAGGAAAAGACGATTACGGTTACAACGCAAGAACTGAGCAGTTCGAAAACTTACTTGCAGCTGGAGTATTGGATCCAACAAAAGTAACGCGTATTGCTATTGAAAACGCAGCTTCTATCGCATCGATGTTGTTGACAACAGAATGTGTGATTGTAGATGAACCAGAAGACGAAAGTGCTGCTGCCGGAGGAATGGGCGGCGGAATGCCAGGTGGAATGCCAGGTATGATGTAATTTGTAGAGGTGCTTGTTGGGTGTGATTTGAAAATTGCACTTAACAAGCACTTTTTTTTATGATAATCGATCTGTTAGGATCTTCATTTCGATAACTGGAGAAATACGTTCATAGATAATATTGTTTACGGCCTCAACGATGGGCATTTCAACATTGAACTTTTTGTTGATTTCCATGACTGACTTTACAGCATAATACCCTTCAGCAATCATATCCATCTCCATTTGAGCAATCTTTACTGAGTATCCTTTCCCAATCATAAATCCAAAAGTCCTGTTTCTTGAGAACTTTGAATAGGCAGTCACCAATAAATCACCCAAATAAGCACTACTTTTTACATCTCTGTGGATTGGGCTGACTTCATCAATGAAGTTTTCTATTTCTTGAATGGCATTGGAGATCAAAACAGCTTGGAAATTATCTCCATATCCTAATCCTGCACAAATACCTGAAGCAATTGCATAGACGTTTTTGAGGATGGCCGATAACTCTGTACCAAACAAGTCATCTGAGGTTGTAGTTTTGATGTAACGTGTCTTAAATCGATCTGCCATGTCATCTGCAATGTCTTCGTCTTGGCAAACAATGGTAAGATAAGACAAGCGTTCTAAAGCAACTTCTTCTGCATGACAAGGTCCACAAACTAGTCCTATTTGGTCATAGGGTGTACCAAAAGTCTTATGAATAAAACGTGCGGGAATGGCGTGATATTCTGGGATAATTCCTTTTACTGCTGAAAATACAGTTTTCCCTTTGAAGTGTTCAATAGGAAAGTCTTCAAACAATGAAGTTAAAAAAGCTGACGGAGTGGCGATAATGATAATGTCAGAAGATCGAATAATTTCAACCAAATCTGTGCTGACATTGATCTTGTCTGTGTTCAATTCTACAGACTGAAGGTACTTTAAGTTCCTTCGGTATTTGTGAATGTTTTCTACAGCTTCCTCGTTTCTCATGTACCAATTCACCTTTGATACATTCTCCGTAAGAATCTTCACTAGTGCAGTAGCCCAACTACCGCCTCCTATAACTCCTAATATTTGTTCAGATTTATCCATAGTTTGTCAGACAAAAATACATATTCTTCTTAATTGCCCACGATTTTATGCAGGATTCTTGGTTTTTTAATTCTTTATCATTTAAATTTATACAGAAGTTCATTCTACGATTTTAATAGAAAGAATAATTTTTTGTAAAAACTATGGACAAAAGTTTGGTGAATGTAGGAATTTAATACTTTTATCCCGTGACAATATAAATATACAATTAATGAAGATGAGTAGTAAGCCTAGAGTTGTTAAAGATTACGTGAAACTTGATAAGCGCGTAAAGCAGTTAATTAAATTAAATTATCCGGAAGGCTTTGAAGACCACTTAGTCAAGTTCAAAAATAAAGATGGAAACACAGTAAGTGCCCTACCTTTTGAAACGGAGGATTACTATTATTTAATTAGAATGACCATTAGTCAAGCACAAGAAATTATCGAAGATGATGATGATTATGATGATGACGGATTCTTGAAAGAAGAAATCAAAGAAGAGTACGAAGAGAATATTGATGAAGAATTTGAATAGATTCTTCAGGTCGATGATTCTTTCTAAGAAATAAGACCAATAAAATAAAAGGTCTACATCACAATAGGTCCAAACGGTATTTAAAGACGACTATCTTAGTCGTCTTTTTCTGTATGTAGATACGAGTTTTTGTAGGCTTTTTTAATCAAGAC
>Ga0209075_1000853_pt1 | contig 29431 bp, 38 predicted proteins | sample Stecom2011_FD_187523 | JGI IMG/M metagenome (GOLD analysis project Ga0209075, IMG submission 187523) | Agricultural soil microbial communities from Utah to study Nitrogen management - Steer compost 2011 (SPAdes) (version 2) | ecosystem: Environmental > Terrestrial > Soil > Agricultural land...
CTGGGCGTCCAGTTCCAACCCGAGCGTCCCGGCTCCGGCGACCATCTCGGTCTGGTCGTAGGCGTGGGCGAACAGCCCGCCATGCTCCGCGGCATACGCCTCGCTCGCCGCCAGGGCGTCCGGATACATGCCGGGGATGAGATGGACAACCGCGCCGTAGGAGCGGAGAGGGTCGATCTTCTCCGTCGGTGACGTGTCGGGGACGAAGAGGTGCGCCTCCACTCCGAGGGCGCGAGCCGCATGGGCGACGGCCCGGGCGAAGTTGCCACCGGAGGCGGCCACCACACGCTCGGGAAATGTGTCTTCCGACAGCAGGCGATTGAACGCACCACGGATCTTGAACGTGCCGGTGGGCTGCAGCGTGTCCAACTTGAACACGAGAGGGCTCCCGAGCCCGACGTCTGCCTCCACCACCGGGGTTCTCCGCACATGGCCGGCGATGCGGGCTGCCGCCGCCAGGATGTCGTCTCGACTCGGAACGGGCATGGTCGCCACGGTAGGAACAACCGTCCCCGACCCAGGTCCTATTCTGCTGCCGTGAACGACGCCCGGACTTATCCCCGCCTCCAGGTGGGGTTACTGGGCATCGTCACCATCGCGGCCTACGGATGCTGGAACTACGCCTTCGGAGTCCTCCTCGACCCCGTCATCGAGGACACGGGTTGGAGCGAGCAGTTCCTCACCCAGGTGTTCGGTGGTTCGGTCCTCCTCGGCGGAGTCGGCTCGATACTCGGTGGCTGGCTCCTCGACCGGTTCGGCAGCCGAACGGTGTTCATGACCGGTGCCCTCGTGGCGCTGGTGACATTCCTCACGGCTGCCTCGACAACGTCACAGGCAGTCTTCGCCGTCGTGGCCGCCTTGGGTGGGGGAGTGGTGGCCGCCCTCGGGTTCTATCACGTGACCCAGACGGTGGCCGTCAGGATCAGCCCCCGGGCATCCACCAAGGCCATCGCGGTGGTGACGGTGTGGGGAGCTTTCTCCTCGTTCATCTATCTGCCGGCTTCGGCGTGGCTGGTCGAGAATCACGGCTGGCGACCGGCGATGGTGGTCCTGAGCGTCTCGGCTGCTGCGGCTTTCCTCGTCGCGGCGCTGGCTATGAGCACGCGCACCAAGTCGATGCCGCGCAGCCTCCACCTCGTGTCCGAGTTGAGGGCCGCGTTGCGCACGCCCGCAGCGCGGTCGTTCCTCGTTTCCCAGGGAATCGTGGGCATCGTCATGGGAATCGTCTCCGCCTATCAGGTGCCCGCCATGACCGCGGCCGGTCTCTCCCTGTCCACGGCATCGTTCTGGGCCGGGTTCCGCGGTCTCTCACAGCTGCTGGGACGTCTGCCGCTCATGCCTATGGTCGAGCGTTTCGGCGTGGTGAGATCGATGCGGATCTCCTATGCCGCGATGGCGGTGGGCGCCGTCGCCCTCGCGTTCGCCGGCACGCCGCTGCTGGCCGCCATCTACGCCATCGTGGCCGGCTTCGGGATCGGGGCCATCTCCCCGCTGATCGGAATCCACTCCCGTGACGTCTTCGGCGCCGACAGCCTGGGGACGGCGATGGGCGCGGTCAGCCTCGTGTTCCAGGTGGTCGGGGCCGTAGGACCCCCGCTGGCAGGATGGCTGACCGGCCAGACCGGCACACGGTCGGTTGCGGTCGTCCTCGCCGGCGTGCTCGCGCTCGCCGGAGGTGCAGTCCTCAGGTCGCCGAGGCGGCTTCCTGTTTCATGACTTCGCCGAGACGCTCGATCAGGTCGACGACCCGGTTCGAGTAGCCCCACTCGTTGTCGTACCAGGAGAAGACCTTGACCAGGTTGCCGCCGAGCACCTGGGTGCTGCTGGCGTCGAAGATCGAGGAGTGAGGGTTTCCGATCACGTCGGTGGAGACGATGTGGTCCTCGGTGTACTCGATGATCCCCCTGAACGGGCCATCGGCCGCCGCCTTCACCGCGGCGTTCACCTCCTCGACCGTCACGTCCTTGTCCAGTTCCACCACGAGGTCGACGATGGAGCCATCGGGCACGGGCACCCGCATTGCGAGGCCGTCGAGACGGCCCTGCAGGCCGGGGAGCACCTCGCCCACCGCCTTGGCGGCGCCGGTGGTGGTGGGGATGATGTTCTCGGTGGCCGCCCGGCTGCGGCGGAGGTCCTTGTGGGGGACGTCTGCGAGCCGCTGGTCGTTGGTGTAGGCATGGACGGTGGTCATGATCCCCTTGCGGATCCCGAAGGCATCGTCGAGCACCTTGGCGATGGGGGCGAGAGCGTTCGTGGTGCACGAGGCGTTGGACGTGATGATGTCCGTGGCGTCGATCTCCTCGTCGTTCACACCCAGGACGATGGTCTCGTCGATGTCGCCCTTGGCAGGCACCGTGAGGATCACCCGCTTCGCCCCGGCGTCGATGTGCTTCTGGAGCGACTCGCGGTCCCTGAACACACCGGTGGCCTCGACGACCACGTCGACGCCGAGCTCGTCCCACGGCAGCTTCGCCGGGTCGCGCTCCATGAGCATCTTGACCTCGTGCTTGCCGACCGTCATGACGCCGTCCGCCACGCTCACGGGCTGCTCGAAGCGTCCCATCACCGAGTCGTACTCGAGCAGGTAGGCGAGGATGTCGTCGTCGGACAGGTCGTTGATGGCGACCACTTCGATGTCGGAGTCGGTGCGCTCGGCGATGATGCGGAACACCGCCCTGCCGATGCGCCCGAAGCCGTTGATGGCGACGCGGGTCACTTCAAACCTCCTGCGATTCGCTCGGCCACTTCCACCACGCGGTGGGAATAGCCCCAGCCGTTGTTGAACCAGACGATCGTCTTCACCAGGTTCCCGCCTGTGACCATCGTCGCCAGGCTGTCGTAGACGCCGGAGTGGGAGTTCATCCGCACGTCGGAAGAGACGATGGGGTCGGCGACGTACTCGATCACTTCGGGGATCTTCTCGATCGCCTTGCGGACCGCCTCGTTGACTTCCTCCACCGTGGTCTCGCGCTCCACGTCGGCGACCATGTCCACGGTGGACCCGTCGGGGACGGGGACATTGAGGGCAGTGACCAAGATCTTGCCTTCCAACTCGGGCAGGACCTGGGTGATGATCTCGCCTGAGTTGGTCTCCGACGGGATGATGTTCTCGCCGGCAGCCCGGCTGGTGCGGTACGAGTCGGTGGGCACGTCGGCGAGGCGGCCGGACTTGGACAGTGCCTTGACCGCGGTGATGAACACCCGATTGATCCCGAAGGCGTCGTTGATCGCCTTGAGGATCGGGGTGGCCGCATTCGCCGTGTTCGAGGCCATGGCGACGATCGGTGGGTCGTCGTCGAGAACCTCGTCGTTCACCCCGCGAATCAAGAGGGGGATCTCACCGGGCACCTCGGGGCTCGAGGTGAGCACCACCCGCTTGGCCCCGTTGTCCAGGTGTCCCTGCAGGGTCTCCCGGCTCCGGTAGCGGCTCGTCGTCTCGAAGACGATGTCGACTTCGTCTTCTGCCCAATTGGCGTCGGCGGGCGTCTGCGCCGAGCCGAAACGGACCTTGCGCCCGTCGTAGTCGAGGAATCCGTCGGCGTACGAGACCTGGCCGGGGAACCGCCCGTACAGGGAGTCGTACTTGAGGAGGTAGGTGAGGGCTTCGGGGTCGGCGGTGTCGTGGATGGCGACGACCTCGATGTCGTCACGCCCGTGGAGGAGACGGAATGCGTTCCGCCCGATCCTGCCGAAGCCCATCAGTCCAATTCGGGTTGCAGTCATCGAGCTCCTTTCAAACACCGAACTTAGCGACCGATCCGCCGTAGCTGCCGGGACGAAAGTCCTTCCCGTCGCGCCCGACGCCCTATACGTTCGACCGTGAGGGGAGATGCTGGCGGTTCAACTCGCAATCGCAGCCGTCTGTCTCTCGCCACCGGTCGCCGGCCCGGTCGTGGCCGGATATGCGCCGGTGGGGGAGTACGCGGGTCATTGGGGTGTCGATTACGGGGTACCCGTGGGGACCGTCGTCGCGGCCCCGGCATCGGGCGTGGTGACCTTCGCCGGCTCCGTCGCCGGAATGAGGACCGTGACCATCGAGCCGGCCCCCGGCCTCAAGGTGTCCGTCTCGTATCTGTCCGAAGTGCTCGTTACCACCGGCGAGCATGTGACCAGGGGTCAGGCGGTCGGCCACGCCGGCTCTCCGCACGGGCGACCGGGTGTCCACATGTCGGTGAGGGTCGGCGGCAGGTACGTCGATCCGACCAGGCACATCGGCTGTGCGAGTACCGACATCACAAGGGCGCTGCGGCTGGTGGAACCCCCGATGCCCTATCCTCGCCGACGTGCGCACCGGGATCCTCGGCGGGACATTCGACCCGATCCACATCGCCCACCTCCACGCAGCCGAGTGCGCACTGCATCAGGCGGGCCTGGACCGGGTCCTGCTCATGCCGGCGGGAGACCCGTGGCAGAAGCTCGGCAAGCGGGTGTCGGCCGGTCACCATCGTCTCGCCATGACCCGGCTCGCCGTCGAAGGCGTGGCCGGCCTGGAGGTCGACGACCGTGAGGTGCGGCGAGACGGTCTCACCTACACGATCGAGACCCTCGAGACCTTCCCCGCCGACGAAGAGATCTTCATCATCCTCGGATCGGACGCTGCCGCGGGCCTGCCCACATGGCACCGTGGTGACGAGGTCATCGAGCGGGTGAGCGTCGTCGTGGCTCCCCGTCCGGGCACGGACATCCGGCACGTCGCCTCGGTGGTGCCGGATGCCACGATCCTCGAGATGCCCCTCCTGGAGATCTCCGGGACCGCAATCAGGCACGCCGCCGCAACGGGACGCCCCTATCGGTACCTGGTGACCGAGCCCGTGCACCGCTACATCTCCAACAATCACCTCTACACGGAAGGCACAAGAAGCGATATCGTGGGGACCCAACCGGATACGGAGGAACCGTCGTAGAGCACAGTGTCGAAATGGCCCGGATGGCGGCAGACGCCATCTTCTCCAAGAAGGGGGCCGACATCCTGCTGCTCGATGTGTCCGGTCAGTTCTTCCTGGCTGACGTTTTCGTCATAGCCACCGGGACCTCCCGCCCACACGTCCAGGCACTGGCCGAGCACGTCGAGGAGAAGCTCGCCGGGGAATTCGAGGTCAAGCCCCTCCGTGTCGAGGGGGCCGGCGAGGCGGAATGGGTTCTCATCGACTACGGAGACGTCATCGTCCACATCTTCCAGCCGGCCGCACGCGAGTTCTATTCGCTGGAACGGCTCTGGGGCGACTCCACGCGCATCCGATGGGAAGAGCCGGCCCAAACCGAGAGCTGACGCTCAGCGCTCGGTCGAGCGCAGCCAGGGAGGGGGCGGGGCGTCGATTCGCGGCAGATGCGAGGGTACGGGCCCGAACCGGTCCTCGTTGCCCGTCTGCCAGTCACGCCAGGCCTCGGTGATCTCGTTTTCGGAACGGGCCACGAAGTTCCACCACATCTTCACCGTCTCTCCGAGGGGCTCTCCGCCGAGAACCATGACGCGGGCTGGATGACTCCGTGCCGTCAGTCGGATCTCCGTCCTGCCCAACGGCACCAGGGCCAGTGACCCCGGCTCGGTGATGTGGTCGTCCACCGCCACGGGACGGTCGATCGGCACGATCGCGTGCTCGAAGGACGGATTGGTGGGGAGGACGATCGGCCCCCCGAGGGTGAGATCGAGGCCGATCGCGGGATGATCGACACTTGCCGGCGACGCCACACCCAGATGGTCTCCGACGAACACCGTGGCCTCACCTTCACCGATCTCGGTCCGGGGGAGCGCCTCTAGATGCTGGAATAGCGAGCCGCCGTGACGGGTCGCGTCCGATTGGGCCAGCCACATCTGAACACCCATGATGGGCGTGTCGTCGAGGGTGGGGCCTATGTCGACACCTTCTTCGGCATGGGCGATGCCACGGCCGGCGGTCATCAGGTTGAGCTGGCCGGGCCGGATCAGTTGCTCGGTTCCCAGGGAGTCGGAGTGCAGGACGGTCCCCGTGAACAGCCAGGTGACCGTGGAGAGGCCGATGTGGGGGTGGGGCCCGATCTCGAGAGGCGGCGGCCGATCCACGTCGCCTGCCTCCATCAGATCCACGAAACACCACGGGCCGACGGTGCGGCGATTCTTCGTGGGGAGGACCCGGAGGATGCCCAGGTCGCCGATCCTGGTCTGGCGGCCCTCTCGCACCTCGATGGCGGAGATCCCGAGGTTCTGAGTCGTCGCGCCTCGTTCGTCGACCGGTCCACTCACGCGGTCGAGCCTATACGAGGGTCAGACGACCGTGGTGGGCACCCGGTAGGTGCGGACCTCCTTGACCCGGGCAGTCTTCGACGCGCCCGTGAAGAAGACCATGTGGGAGAAGGCGTACGCCGTGCCGTCGGGAAACACCACCGAACCGTCGACACCGCATTCCCAGCCGTGTGTGATCACGGTATTGATCTTCAGTTGCCGGGGCGCGGGCTCGTTGGAGAGCCAGTGGGCCACTTCGTCGGTGCCTTCCAGGGTGGTCTCACCGATCACCGACCACCGGATTCGGTCGCTCAGATAGGGGAGCAGTTCTCCCGGATCCCTCCGGTAGAGGGCGACGGTCATGTCACGCACCACTTCCTTGCGTGGTGCGTTCCCGCAGCGTTCGGGGATGTCGACGATGGCGAGGCTTCCGCCTGGCGTCTGCGTCAAAGTCTCATCTCCTCTCTTCGAAGTGTCCATTCCAGGCGCCAGTTCGATGCGACGCCCGGGATTTACTCAGGCGCCGAGACGATGCGGCGTTTCGATCCGGGCCGGCAAGTCGATGATCTGGCACTCGTCGGTCTCGATGGGGCCGTTCGACGCCGCCTCGTGATGCTCGTCGAGCATCGCCAGTTCCCGGTAGCGGGCGAGTGATCTCCGCAACCGCTCTTCGTGGATGTGTCTCATCTTCGTATCCGAGCATCGTGTGGAACATGACTCTTTCCCTTCTCGGCTGCCCTTTGCTTCTGGCACGTAAGCTATTTGGCAATGCGGACGACTTCTGTCCGCTATGTCCACGAAGGTTTCTCCCATGCACAGCGCCGAGCGACTACTCCGACTCCTGGGTCTCTTGCAGGGTCGGGTCGATTGGACTGCAGATGACCTCGCCCGCCGACTCGAGGTGACGCCCCGCACCATCAGACGGGACATCGCCCGTTTGCGGGAGCTGGGCTACCCGGTGGAGGCCATGGCCGGCCCGGGTGGCGGGTACCGGCTGGGCGCCGGCGGGAAGCTTCCCCCGCTGCTGCTCGACGATGAAGAGGCGTTGGCCGTTGCGCTGGGGCTCAGGGTGAGCATGGCGACGGTGGGCGGGCTCGAAGAGGCGTCGCTGTCGGCGATGGGGAAGCTGGAACAGGTCCTCCCGCCACGCATTCGTCAGAGGGTCGAGGACTTCTCGGAGGCGACGGTGACCGTGCCCGGCTACCCGGTCCGTGTCGATCCCGTGGTGGTGGCGGTGGTGACCCGAGCCTCGAGGGAGCGCCAACGCATCCGGTTCTCCTACCGGGACGCTCGGGGCGCCGAGTCCGAGCGCCACGCCGAACCGCTGCGCATGGTTCACACAGGTCGCCGCTGGTACCTGGTCGCCTACGACATGGACCGGGAGGACTGGCGATCTTTCCGGGTGGACCGGATGAAGGATGCGAGGCCAACCGGGATGCGTTCGATGCGCCGCCCGGCACCCGATCCTGTCGAGATGATCAACCAGGGAGTGGCCGTCGACGTATACAGCCGGTCTGCCGAGGTGATCCTGCATGTGCCCATCGACATCGCCCAGCGGATGATCCCGATCACGATCGGCAGGCTCGAGGAGGAGGGGAGCGATCGGTCGCGGCTGCTGATCGGCGCCGACGAGATGGGCTGGTTGGCGAGCTTCCTGGTCAGCCTGGGTGTCCCCTTCGACGTGGTCTCGCCGGACGATCTCAAGGCTGAGTTGGTGGCCCTCGGCAAGGAACTGATCGAGCGCCACGGCTGAGGTTTCCCTTCCGCGGACGGCGCTCTAAAATGCGTGTTTCCGAATGGGGCTGTAGCTCAGCCTGGCAGAGCACTTGACTGGCAGTCAAGGGGTCAGGGGTTCAAATCCCCTCACCTCCACGGCGGAAATCCCTTGCGGAAGCAGGGGATTCTCCGATTTGGACCTTGTCATATCAGGCTGCATCGGCGACTGTATCCGCCGACAACCGTGAGACAACCGTGAACCCGAGGTAGTCCCATAGTGCAGCCAGCGCATCGATCCGCATCGCCTCGACCGCCGTTCCGTAGCCCTGGTGGACCGTCTTCCTAGCGTGGCCAGTTATCGACTCGGCCACGAACTCGTCGACGCCCAATGCCCGAAGGTATGTGATCGCGGTATGCCTGAACCCATGGAAGCCGAAGCCCCCGACACCAACCTTGTCCCTCGCCCGGTAAAGAGCTCTCTTATAGGTTGTTGTCCGCTGAATCGCCCTGGCTTTGCCCTCGTCGCCCTTCCGCTCCATGTCGGCAGTGAACACGAGACCGGCCTCGCCGATGCCGTTCTCGGCAACGTATGTGGCCAACATGACCACGAGACCACCCGGGATCGGGAGGGTCCGCTCCGAGCTTGTCGTCTTCGGGTAGGTCAGCCTTAGCCCGCCGTTCTCATTGCGTATCAACTCCGAGAGCAACTCTATGAAGGCATGGCCACCAACGGGATCGTTGACGGTGCGGCGGATGAGATATGGGAGAAACTGCAAGGGTTCTCCGCTTTCGGATTCCCCGAATCCCACTCAGTCTCGTTTGCGTTCATCGTTTACATGTCGGCCTGGCTCCGCTACCACTACCCATCCGAGTATCTCGCTGGACTCCTCAACGCACAACCAATGGGCTTCTACAGTCCGAACAGCCTTGTCCAGGACGCGATCAAACACGGTGTCGTTGTCCTCTCACCGGATATAAACCTGTCATGGCATGACTGCACCATCGAACCCGTCGTCGCCGACCCCGAAGACATACTCGAGTATCTGGGTGGGACATGGCGTCGAGGACGAGGACCCGTAGACGACCCTGTTCGGCCGGCGGTCGCAGTACGACTCGGTCTGCGATATGTCAGAGGGTTGGGGGAGAAAGAGATCAAACGGATCGAAGCAGCACGAATCCTCACCGGCCCATTCACCAGCCCCGAAGACCTAGCCCACAAGACCGGACTCGACGCAGAAGCACTAGAAGCACTCGCCGCCTCAGCCGCACTGCAATCGCTGGGGCTCGACCGAAGGGACGGGCTATGGGCGGCCGGAGCACTCGCCGAATTGCGAGCTGACCGACTCCCGCTGGCGGTCGGGACAGAACCACCGCAACTAGCCGAGATGAGTCCAGAAGAAGAACACCGCGCAGAGCTGTGGGCGACCAGTATCTCGACGAGTCATCCGGTCAGCTTCGTGCGTGACCAACTCGATGATTGCCATACCACCGCCAGCGTCCACGAACTTCGACGCACCCAGGCGAAGATCCGAGTCGCCGGCGTAGTGACGCACCGGCAGCGGCCCGCAACGGCCAAGGGCGTCTACTTCTTGAACCTCGAGGACGAAACGGGGATGCTCAACGTCATCGTCTTACCCGACGTTTGGGCCAAGCACCGAAACACCGTCCGACGAAGCCCCGCCCTTATCATCCAAGGACGCCTCGAACACCACGACGGAGTCACCAACCTCATTGCCCATGACTTCGAGCCCTTGAGTATTCAAACCGTGCAATCCAGAGATTTCCGGTAGGTAGCCACACTTATGAGGAGAAGGACCCGTCGGTTCTGCGGCTCTCGATCCAGTAGGTCCGGCCAATCAACCCAAGGTTCGGCCACACTCGATCTCGAGGTGGAGGTCGTTTCCCCAGTTGCGTCTACACGACCTCTCGGAGGTTGCCGACGTCGAGGCAGCTATCGAGTCAGGCTAGGAGGTCGGCAGTGAGATCTGTGGCCTCTCGGTCAGTAAGGCCCTTGCTCTGGCATCGGGCTTATGTCGGAGCTGGCGTCCAGAGTCGACCGGAGGAGGTCTCGAAGTGTCGTCCATTGGTCTTGGTCAAGGCCGGCGGTGGCGGGGAGGTCTTGTTCGGTGCGCATCCGCGGTGCTTCTCTGATGTCGGCGCCTTTCTGCGTTACTACAAGGCGTTTCACTCGGCGGTCGTGCCGGTGGACCTGGCGTTCGACCAGGCCGAGCTCTTCGAGGCGGTAGCTGAACCCGTGACGTAGGAGGCGTCGCAGTGGAGCGAGTTGGCTAGTTCTCCCATTGGTAGGGGTTGATCGAGGGCGAAGAAAGGGCGCCTCCCTATGGATGTGAGACCGAAGTCAGTGGTGACTTTGGCGCAGTGGGAGTCACGCCTGCTGGGCGTGGCCGATGATTAGCTCGATGATCTCTTGTGCGCCTGGGTCTGGGGACGGCAGACTCATCGTTTCACATGTTCCCATGTTTGACCGAGTGAAGTAGTCGTGGAGTGCTTGCGTCCACTCATTGGTTGACTTGGTCGGAATGGTGGTGTAATGTCCGCTTTGCCACTAGGAGGTAGATTCCAGTGCGAGCGATGGTAACCAGTAGGGCTCGGCTTCTGATACTAGTGTTCGTCTTCCTAGTCGGTTTTCCTCTCGGTGCGCTGGCAGCCTTCGTGTATTCAGCGTGGTGGCCACCCCCAGCGTTAAGTTCCAATTTCATCAGTTCCCATGGCGACTTCCACTGCGGCGAGGGCCGATCCGGGATGGGTACAAGCACCAACCCAGGCGAAGGGTGGGGCTACGTCAGGACGCGCCTGAATAGCCCATCTCCATGCAACGGAGCGATCCACGCGGTACCTGCAGGCTACTTGGGTGCGGCTACTCGTGCATGGCGCAGAAACTCTGGAACCAGTACGTGGGTTCTCTGCAGTACCACTGGGACTGCCTATACAGCCAACGCATGGTCGTCCTTCGGCGTAGGCGCTCTTCTTTGCTCCAATCCTGCCGGGTCGCAGGACTTCTATGCGCAGGCACGCCCTGTCCATGGATACGACTTCAATGGAAATGTTTGGTACGCCGTGGCACCGTGGGGTCACAGTTCCCCAATTCAGAGCTACTGAAATGAGGAGGTCCGAAATCTCTAGCAGCAGCATGACAGGTCGTGCGGGGGTTTGGGGGGCAATTGTTACCGTCTTGGTTGCAGGTTTTGTCACCGGCCTTCTGCTGGGGACGCCAACAATGGCTCAGGGCACCGAGTCGGATTTACCAACGTTCGGCGGCGTGGAGTTGAATCCCGATGGTGAGATTGATGTGGCCAGGGCACCAGATCTGATCGCTGTAGCCGGGTTGGGCGACGAAGTCGCGGGCTACGCCCGAAAGGCAGATTTGTTCCCTGAGGCAATGGTTTCCGACGTTCCGTACGACGAACCCGCGATCCCGCTATATGACCAACGGGGCGAGGAATTGGTGGGCTATCTGGTACCCGACCATGGTGTTGTGGCAGTCGATGCTTACCTTCGAGGTCAATTTGGCCCCACAACTCCAACCGTCACAACTCCAGGTGACTAACTCGACCATCCCAAATGTCCCTGTCGTACGACGGGAAGGTGCCTGCGCTGGAGTTCAGCGAAGGCGCGTTGTTTGCTCCTACGGCGGTATGTATGAGCTTCACCAAACGAGGGCAACCCCAAATCCCGGTTACGCTCCGGGCATGAGATTTTGAGCATTCGTACCTTAGGGTTGGCGACTCGACATGGTTGGCATCCCCGTTGAGGACCATTGGCCGACCCTCCTCTCCGCTGCCAGGAGGCTCGAGTCGTCCGAGTTTGAGTCGCTGTGGGTCTGCGACCACTTTCACACTGTCCCGGTTCCGACGAGACGCCGCGGTTGCCTTTTCACCCCATGCGCCTCGAGATTCTCCCAGCCGCTATTGACTTGGCCAGACTGCTCCAACTTCCCCAGCGCCGGGTAGACCACCCATAACGTAAGCCCTGTCGCCTTCTTCAACTCCAAGGCGACCCACTTCTCGTCAGCATGCTTCAGCATCGTCTCCGGCGATTCTGAAGAGGCCGCGCGCCAATCCGAACACGACGTGATCCTATGCAATGGTAGGTGTTGGTCCTCGAAGGGTCGCATGGTCCAAAGCGATTGCGGGAGCCTTCCCCCGACAGCCCCACGCCACGCCCGCGATTGCGACACTCGAATTGATAGAGTCGCCCAGGTGATTCCCCACTCCAACCGGGAGCCTGGGCTTCAGCGTCGGGTCACGCTCGGAATGTTCGTGATCGCGTGCGTCGGCTGGATCATGATTGCTGTCAGCGGGGGCGACAGCTCTGCCATGTGGGTTTATGGTTTCTAGCCGTTGTCAATATCTCCGGATATGTCTACTTCGATCGGAGAGAGGCTCAAGCGGAAAGCCAGAACGTCACTCTCGCGATCAGCTGCGTTGCACTGGCGGTCTTGGCATCCGGCGTGTGGATGGTCTCCAGACCCTTTGACTGACGAGCGTGAGGCGAGAAGGGCGGATCGCACAGACCGCCCGTGGTGACCTCCGAAGAAATGTCCGAGACTGTCGGGCTCATGCCCTATGCTGACAGTGACGGCAGTCACATATAGGGTCGTTCCAGTCTCAGCCTGGACGGCGTAGTCCGCCATCGGGTTCTCTCAAGGTTGAAGCTGCCAGGAAGCAAATCCTTCGATCAATGGAGATTCTCATGTTTCGACTTATCTGGGCAGCTGGCAACAGGACTTCTCAGCTTCTCCGCTACGCGCCGGCGAACCGACTCATGCGTGTGTTGAGAACCCGCCCCCACCTTGCATGGGGAGGTCCGGCAATTGCCATCGGTGTCACGTACCTGTTGGCCGCAGCCTCCATCCAGTCCGTGGTTGACAATGGAGGCTCGGAGTGGTTGAGGTTGGCTGTACTGGTCTTTGCCTGGAACGGCCTCAAGTTCGTGCTTGCTGGTCCTGGCCTCGTTCTTATGCGCCTCACTTCGAATCGTCGGAACAGACCGAGAGCCCACGGCTAAGAGCACTTACGTCAGGTTCGGAGAGAGAGATTCGTCGACGAGTTCTGGGTCTTCGTGAGCTTGCCAGTCTGGCCGATAGCCCGGGATGTCCTCCGGCCATCCCCCCATTGCTTTAGGGCAACATGGCGGCAAGGAAACGGCGCTCCTCACGAAGGTCGGGGGGCGGCTTGGGATAGGTCGAGCCCTGATCGGTCAAACGGGTGAGGAAGGTAGTCAGCGCCGCTGCCGCGCTATCAGCCGTCACCATCCAAGGGTTCAGGGGGCTTTCAAATTGGATGGATCGTCTTTGGGTGTTCGCCAAGAGTCGAGTGACCGGGTCAGGCTTTGACGCGATTGAATCAGCCGACAAGGAGTGTCCTGAAACGAACCTCAGGAGGACCGGGCCGGCAACACCCAGACGACGCTGGACTGCAATCGAGACTCCCAGAAAGTGGGTTAGGGGAACAGAGGCCTTGTATGGATCCGGGTATGGCGACGCTTCTCGGCCACGAAGATCTTCGAGTGGGAATGCCCCGACGACTCCGCCATCGAATTCCAGGTCGAAGCGGACAGTGGAATTCTCTCCGCTGAGGCCGTGGCCGGTAACGATGGGCTCGGGCAGCGGCGTAAGGTTTCTGACGAGGACTGGATCTATCGATTCCCAGGTTGAGATGGCCGAATTCGCTATCTCCCACCACGTCTCTTGCATCGTCCACGCCGTACGTCCGAGGTCCATTGAGGCGGTCACCGGGACGAGGGCTACTCCCATGGGCACTTCGTCGGTAGGGATGAGCGAAGGTCGTACGCTGGAGAGAAGCTCTTCCGCTCGCTCGGATGTCCGCGCGAGTCCGTCGGCAGCGTGTTGGAGCCGCAGCTCAATGTCGGAGTATGGCATGCGCACCGTGCTGTCCTCTGCTCTCATCCAGAACCCATCGCCGCTCACCATCACCGGGCGGCCTGCGGGATCAGGTAGGACTTCAACGACAATTACTGACGTCTCGGGTGTCACGACGAAGCTCCGTGTCTGGATGTGAGGGAGAGGCGTCACGAGGTCCCGCAGTGCGTTGCGAAGCCTCGATTCTGCGTCGCCCGCGTCGGCGATACCGGGAAGGGCGGTTACGACGCCCCCAGTTTCCGCGGCGCCGATAACCAGGATTCCACCCATTGTGCTTGCGAGGCCAGCCGTCTCGCGAGCCAGTTTTCGCCGATCTTCTGGCCTCGACAGATCGATTTCAGGTCCCTTGGCCTCAAGGAGTTGGCCTTCCTTTCTCCCGATCAAATCTCCGAGGTCGTCATCCGACCATTGAGTGAGCGGCATCTAGTTAGGCCGTGATTGCGAGCGGCGGGGGATGCGAAGGTCCTTGAACTTGCAGCTCTGCCCCAGGTCGAATTGAACTCGGGCATACACGACCTTTCCTCCGTCCTTTCGCCTTAATGGTTGTGGCTCGATTCCGTTGACCCAGCCCGGCCCAAAGAGCGGGTGGTATGCGCGTTCTCCCAGGTTCAAGTCATCTGACCGCAAGGAAGTCAACAGGTCTGGAAGGTCGGCGAGTTCGCCGGTCCTTTCCGGCAGAAGGGCCCTTCCTCCGATCCCCTCTCCGGCCGCAATTCGGGAAATCTCGGTTGCGACCCGCAGGAAGTAGTCATAGTCCTGCAACTCGCTCGCCCATTCGTGGGGTATCGAGTCATAGGAGTGAAGCGCGCCACATAGACCTCCGACGAACGCTCCGATCGTGTCAGTGTCTGACCCGAGCTGATTGACCGTTCGCACGATCGCGTTTCGCACGTCCCGACCCGCCTGCAGGAAGACTCCAAGCGCTGCGAGAACGGTGGCGGTAGCCGAACCTTTCGTTTCAGGCCGGAAGCAACCGAGTCTCTGCATGTACTCGTGGATGGGATCATCAGCGGTCGGCAGCACTTTCAGGTACTCAAGCTCTGCCAGTACTTCCTTTCGGACCAAGTTCGATGCCGTCGCGAACGGCTGATCCGATCCTCTATCCCATATCGTGACCCACTCTTGAAACTCCGGATCATCGGGTGGTTGCTCTTGAGCGATAACTGCGGAAAGGTCTTCCAGGAAGCCCTCCCTCGTGAGGGATCCTCGCCCTTCGAGGCACAACCGAAGAGCATGCCCATATAGGAGGCCACCGAATATTGCTCGGGGGTGCCCGTGTGTGACAACGGTGGATCTCCAAACCCCATCCGATACCGCCTCCGGGCGGCCGGGATTCGCCAGAGCGATCGGGCCAACCCTCATGGCTCCGCCGTTGCCGCCTGCGTCCCGATAGTCCAGCTGTTGTCCGCGGTGCGTGTAGGTGTAGAAGTTGCGATTCCAACGGACGTTCTTCCGCGCCAGACCTTTCGCGGCGGCCGTCACACTAGACCCGGCGCCGCGTGCATAGTCCCGCCAGAGTGGTAGCTCGGCTTTTGCCAGGTGCTCGACGTCTACTGTCCCGTCGGCAAGCAAGGACCGCGCAACGGCTAGGGAGAGTTGCGTGTCGTCGGAGTACTCGCCCTTTTCGATCCGATCCACGTGGGCAATGAAGCGGCCGCCGCTGGTCTTCTCCCATGCGCGGTACTCAGTCACAAGGTCAGTCTTGTAGAGCTTTTGGAGATGATCTTTCCCACGCACGAACTCTGTGATCCACCCGAGAGCGTCGGCCGCAGCCGCACCGAGAAGCGAGCCCGCGACACCCGGGAAGAGCACGTCCTCTCTCGAGGGGTTTGCTGAGGATGACTCGGCGATCCGAAAGGAGGTCATGGTCGTATCCTTGTGGTTGCAGCGAAATCGCCGGGGAACCGAAACCGCAGTACGGGGCCCGTTCCCACTTTGATAGGTTCTTCAGGATATTGCGTCTCCTGTGGTGCCGCGGTAGCGGCCGCTTGCACGATTGGCAGCCAATGGTCCAGCGCTTGTTGGTCGCAGAAGACGATCCCCCGGATGTGGTGCGCAGGCACCAATCCGGGGACGAAGATCTCACTATCTCCAGCCTGGTACGTGTCCAGGTTGGGAAAGCAAGCATCGAAGAACTCGATCCCTGATCTCTTCTTGATTTCGCCAGCGGCGTAGTCATTTCGCGCGCTGTTGGTGGGACAGAAGAGCACGCCCTCTCCACAGCAGACAGCCTTCGCATCGAGGACGATGATCGCCAATTCCTCGGTGTGGCCCTTGCACATCCACCACGGGGCCATAAAGCCACACACGACGTAGTCCGCGAGGTCTTCAGCCTTTCCGGGAGTTCCCCAGTAATGGGGCTCATTGGGTTCGGCGATAAGGTGTTCTGCGCGCCGCGTTCGGGAGAAGATCCCTCCCGATTGGATGATGGAGGGAAGGCGGTCACACGGCGTCATGTGACACACGTACCCGACTCGTCGACGTTGGAGACTCTCCGCTATTGGGTGGCCGCCATTGGACATCGAACATACGTTCCTATGCTACTGGCCCTAGTTGCTTTGCAGAGGGTACCTTCGGATAGCGTTCTCCGCGTCATCGCTACCGGGTGAACGATGCGGACCGAGGCACTTTAGAAGCAGCTCCAGGGGGGTGTCTGCCGATCGGCCCTCAGCGCCGAGCATCTACGCTTCGGCCGTGCCCACTTTCTTGGTCTGTCAGCTCGCTGGATGTGACCTTCCTCTCACCTCGAACCAGCGGGGGCAGAAGTATTGCTCGGTCAACCATCGAGTACTCGACTACAAGCGCCGCAACCCGACGCCCCGCCCTCCCCGTGTCGCCGTCTGTGCCCTCCACGGTTGCGAGATCGAATTCATCGCCGCCCGTTCGACGCGGTTGTACTGCTCAGATCAGCACCGATGGGCAGCAAAGGACGATCGGCGCCGGAACCTCGCGCAACCGTGAGACAACCGTGAACGGATGCTCACAGACGCCTCACGCCTGTCAACCGGCGTTCGCGGATGCCCACGTCGATCAGTCCCGAGCGCGGAGAAAGACCAGCTACTTACTGGTCTTTCTCGCATCTTCCCTGGTCAGCTAAACTTCGCCGCCCGTAAGGGGCTGTAGCTCAGCCTGGCAGAGCACTTGACTGGCAGTCAAGGGGTCAGGGGTTCAAATCCCCTCAGCTCCACGGATGGAAACCCCCGCGTGCGGGGGTTTCTCGCTTTCGGGGCGACCGTCGGGCCTAGTCTTCGGCGATCCCGGGCGGAAGACGTTGTGGGTGACGGAGCGAGATCAAGCGGCAAGAGACCATCGACGATGGTCTGCCCGTTCTGCCCCGCAGCAGACGCATGGTCGGATGGATTGCACACCGGGCTGCGTCATGGAGACCACATCGAGCAGTAGGTGAGGCGAGCGCCCGAGTCTGAGAGCCAACCACGTGAGTCGCTGTTCGACCGTCTCGAACGGAGCTGGCGGCGCTTCTGGGGCAGAGTCTCGCTGGTCTTCGGGGCCGTTCTGATCGTCGCCGGTGCGTCCGGGATCGTCTGGTTCGGAAGCCTGTACTTCAACGCTCGTGAGCATGGTCTGAGCATTTGCTCGCCTGACTTGGCTCCCCCGAACATCGACTGCGGATCGGTGCCCGACGACTGGGCACCCTTCGTCGTCATCGGCGCCAGCCTCCTCGTCGGTTGGTTCGGCTACTTCCTCATCGTGACGAGGCTGAGAGCGATTCGAAGCAGCTGAGAAGCCGGGCGGGGTCGTCGGCCTGAGCCTGTGGTCATCGCTCCCGCCGGCGTGCCACCGCCCATCTACTGGCCACTCATCGACCGGTCGCCGCGTACGCTCCCGCAATGGCTGGCAAAGCTGACTTCAAAGGATCCGGAACTGAGGACGATCCGTGGGTCCTGTACACACCGAGCCTCTCGTCCCAGTTCGAGATGTATCGGGACGAGTCACACGACCCGCCGATCCTGGTCTGCACCGTGGGCAAGACCGTGCTCCATTACGACCTGACGATCATCGACGATCTCCATCGCATGCTCAGCGAGAGAGGCGATTGGGTCGAACTCGGTAGCGCCGACGAACAGAAGCCGACGAGGGAAGGCACCGTCGAGCATTGGGCCCGCTCCCCGGACAACCCGGTCGGTGGTTGGTACGGGTTGAAGAAGGGCTTCCGGGGTCGTGTCGGAAACTATGTGCCCCCGGTCCTCGAGGTGCTGGGGTTGGCCGAGGTCGAGCACAACCCGCGGGGCAACCGAATGCGGGCCCTCTGAGGCCGGCTTGGAACGCTCACCCACAACGCCCGACGAGCACGTCGCGCGCCTGCCGCCGGAAGTGCGAGGGGATGTCGTGACGCTGGACCTGCTGATCACGAAGGCCATGCCCGGAGCGTCCCGCACGCTATGGGAGGGTCGGTTCTGGGGCGGCACACACCAGAAGATCATCGGCTACGGCGACTTCGTCTACAAGCGACCCAACAAGCCGACCGTGGAGTGGTTCGTGGTCGGTCTGGCCTTCCAGAAGAACCACCTCAGCCTCTATGTGAATGCGTCGGACGAGGAGGGTCATCTCCTGGGCCGGTACGCCGACCGGCTGGGCAAGGTCAAGGTGGGGAGTGCGGTCGTCAATTTCAAGACCGTTGCCGACCTCGACGTCGGGATGCTCCGGGAGCTTCTACGCGAGACACATCGGATCACATCCTCCGACTGACGATGTGGCCGCCCCACCCTCCGGAGTGACTGACCGGTCCTTGAAGTCGAGTCGCTAGCACCCGGCTCCGGGGTCCGGGGGCCGGCGGTACGCTTGCTCATGGCCCTCGACATCCACGAGATCTACCAGGACCTCCACCGCAACCCCGAGCTCTCCTTCCAGGAGGAGCGGACATCTGACTTCATCGCCAGGACCCTCGGGGACCTGGGATACGTCGTCCACACGGGTATCGGCCGGACCGGTGTGGTGGGCTTCCTCGAGAACGGAGAGGGGCCGACGGTCCTCCTCAGGGCCGACATGGACGGTCTGCCCGTCGACGAGCAGACCGGACTGCCCTATGCGAGCACGGCGCGTGGCATCGACCCCGAGGGACGCGACGTCCCCGTCATGCACGCGTGCGGTCACGACGTGCACGTCACCTGTCTGCTCGGAGCCGCCGAGGAGCTCATGGAGACCCGTTCCGAGTGGGCCGGTTCACTCATCCTGGTCTTCCAGCCCGCCGAGGAGCTCGGCGAGGGTGCGAGGGCCATGGTCGACGATGGCCTGTACGAGAAGGTGCCCGCACCCGATGTGGTTCTGGGCCAGCACGTGGCTCCGTTGCCGGCCGGCATGATCGGGCTCCGTCCCGGCGACGCCATGGCGGCCTCGGACTCGCTGAACATCAAGCTGTTCGGCGAGGGCGGCCACGGTTCCCGCCCCGAGGCTGCCGTCGACCCGGTGCTGCTGGCGGCGGCCGTCGTGATGCGTCTCCAGGGGGTCGTCTCCAGGGAGGTGGCGTCCACCGACGCCGCCGTGGTCACCGTCGGGCAGATCCACTCCGGCACCAAGAACAACATCATCCCGGAGTTTGCAACGCTCGGCCTGAGCATCCGGACTTACGACCCGGTGGTTCGGGAGCGCGTGCTGGCCGCCATCGAGCGAATCGCCAGGGCTGAAGCCCAGGCCTCGGGCTCGCCCCGTGAGCCCGAGTTCATCTACGACACGTCGTTGCCGCTCACCCACAACGATCCCGACGCGTCGGCCCGTACCGCAACCGCCCTGCGAGCCGTGGTGGGGGAGATGGGTGTCATGGACCCCGGCCCGATCGCAGGGAGTGAGGACGTCAGTCATCTGGCCACCGCGGCTGGATGCCCTCTCGTCTTCTGGTTCCTCGGCGGTGCCGAGCCGTCGCTCATCGAACGGATCAGGGAGACCGGGAAGCTCCCGGACGATATCCCGTCCAACCACTCTCCGTTCTATGCCCCGGTGATGGACCCCACCCTCCACCTCGGCGTGGACGCGATGGTCGCCGCGGCGAGAGAGTGGCTCGGCTGAGCGGCTAGAGCCGGACCATGCCCCCGTCGGTGATGACCAGGATGCCAGGCGGCTGCTCGAGTGCCTCCACCGTGTGACGTGCCGCGGTTTCGACACTGACACGGGGTTCGTTGGGTGCGATCTCCGGGTGGAAGGTCCCGGGCCCGTAGAACTGTCCGTATCGGAGCACCGTGCCCGGGAAGTCGGTGACCATCCGTTCGAGGGCCGCGACGCCATCGGCACCGGCGCCCGGAGGCAGTTCCCAGGCAAGGCTCTGGGCGAGGAAGCGCGATGCCCCGGCGGCGCGAGCTGCTGCGATCAAATTCGAGGTGCCCTCGATGCGGATCCGTGAGTTGGCGACGGCGTAGTCCGGGAGTCGCTCCGGATCGTCGGGGAGATCGGTGAGCTCGTGAAGGATCACCTCGGGAGCGAACGAGACGACGGCGTCGGTGAGAGCACCGGTGTCGTACACATCGACCACGACGGGCTCGGCTCCCTGCTCCGCTATCGATGTCACCTTCGCCGGCGAGCGGGTGGTGCCTGCCACCTCATGGCCGGCTTCGATCAGCATCGGCACCAGGTGTCTGCCGATGACGCCGCTCGCCCCTGCCAGGAACACTCTCACCTGGAATCCTCCTCTCGTCTCCTTCGCCTCTCGTGTACCCAGCTCGGCACCGGTGTGTGCCAGCCAAACCTCACAGCCAGGAGCCGGAAGACGGCCGTCCCGGCCGCGCACGCCAACAGGACCTCGAGGCTGGCCAGCCCGTTGAGGGTGGCCAGAGAAGCGACGAACGCACCGGCCACCGCCGGCACCACGTAGAGGTCGCTGTCGCCCTGGAACACCTCCGGCACACCTGCCGCCAGGATGTCCCTGATCACCCCGCCACCCACGGCTGCGACCGCACCAACGAAGGTGGCGCTGACCAGGCCGAGGCCGCCGAGTGCCACCGCCTTGGCGGCGCCGGTGGCGGCGAACATCCCGAGCCCCACGGCGTCGAAGAACATGACCAGTCGGAATCGGCGCTCCGAGAGATGGGGGAGGGCGAGCACGACGAGGACCGCCACCACCGGGATCAGCAGGTAGAACTTGTCCGTGACGAGCTGAGGGGGCAGGTCGCCCACCAGGATGTCTCGCACCAGGCCCCCGAACAGGGATGCCGCGACGGCGAGAGCCGCCACCCCCACCAGATCGAGTTGCTTTCTCAGTGCGAGCCACCCGCCGGACAGGGCGAAGGCGAAGATGCCGATCAGGTCGAGCGCTCTTGCGAATGTGGGGATGTCCACTGCCGGCGTCGGACGATAGCGAAGGTGCACCGGCCCCAATGTGTGACCTTTGGCTCTGGCCATGGCCACACCGATTCCCGATCCTGGATGAGGAAAGGAGTGCTATGAGATTCCAGTGGACCGGCGTGGGCGTGGTCTTCGGGGCAGCCCTGGGCTTCCTGTTGGGTCAGCTCGTGTTCGAGGGAGCCTGGTGGGCGCTCGTCATCGGCGCCGCAGTCGGCGTCGTGGTCGGCGCGGTTGCTGACGGGCGAACGACCCGCCAGGGCTGATCAACGATCGTCACGGCCCGCGGGCGGTTGGGGAGCGACGCTCTGGTCAAGTGGCGACCATGTAGGTGGTCACCGCACCGAGTCCCTTGAGCCGGCGCGGTCGATTATCGAAGATGACCGGAGGGAGCGTTCTGTAGCCTGCGGAGCCATGAGCAAGGCAGGCGAGGCGGCCCGCAGGATCGCCGACGAGTCGAAGCCGACCAAGTTCGTCGCTCGTCTTCGCAAGATGCCGCTCCTGAGGCGGATCTTCGCAATCATCGACCGCTTTCTCTGCGTCCTCTGAACAGTCGGCGCTCGGGGCCGACACATCGGCCTCATCTGACGCGCTGCTGTGAAGGGGCACGCCGTGCGATGACACCCCGGGTCTCTTCTCACCCGATGTCGCGTCAGGGCGCCGATCCTCGCTCGTCTGCACGAGGCTGACCGTCTCGAGACGAACCGACGTCAGTCTGCGGTAGGTCTCGTCGGGTCGCCAGGTCGCGCCCGGGAATTTCTTTCCGGCCACGGGGCGCGTGAGGTGAGAGCGGTGCACGTTGGGCGACCAGATCCGACGTTGCCTTTGACTCACACTTCTTGGATCCGGCACCGATCGACCGGTTTCTTCACTTTTCCGCCCGGGGTACCGGAGCCACCGCGTCCGGAACGTCCGGGCGCCAGGCGCCCCTTCGGGGGCAGAAAGGAGAAGGCGATGAGAACTGCCAAGCGATCGCTTTCGATCCTGGTTGCAGGAATGCTCGCCGGGATCCTTGCCTTCGGCGTGGTCGGCTCTGGTGCGTGGTTCACGGACCAGGCCGTGATCGCCGACAACACGGTGGGGACCGGGATGCTCTCGGTTGATATCCGGGAGGAGTCCTCGGTGGCCCAACCGTTCCAGGTCGGTGACCTGAAGCCAGGTGGTGAGTGGCAGGGCCCGTTCCCGTTCGGGATCTACAACGACGGGAACATGCCGCTCGTCTACTCGATCAGCTCGAACGTGACGGACGATCCGTCCGGGCTGGCCGCCTTCGTGAACGTCCGGCTGATCCCGTACCACGGTGGTCCGGTCACGCCGGGTTGTGACGACGAAGCGGCCTTCGAGGGCACGCTGCCGGAACTGGCGGCCTCGATCTCGGACTCGATCACGGGTCACGAGGCGCTCGACCCCAACATCACCCACACCTGGAAGCTCTGCTTCCAGCTGGATGATGAGGCCGACGCCGAGGCGCAGGGTGCGACTGCGACCTTCGACATCGTTGTCGATGCCAAGCAGACCGACGCTCCCTGAGCAGACAAGCAATGATCGGGGTGGGCCCCTCGCGGGCCCGCCCCGCTCGCGCGCGTCCGGGGCCGGCAAGCGGGGCTGGAAAAGGCGAGTCGTCGACTACCTGGTCGTTGCCGTCCTGGCCTTCATGCTGGTCCTCCTGGCCGTCATCCTCTACGGGGCCACCAACAACCGTTGGTACAAGGTGATCGGGGTGCAGGGGGCGTCGATGAGCCCCACAATCAACAGGGGGGATCTGATCCTGATGACCCGCCCCGAGGATCCGCAGATCGGCGACATCGGGGTGTTCCAGGTGGACGGGAAGATCGTCACCCACCGAATCGTCGACATCACGCCCGATGGCGAGTACATCACGCAGGGCGACGCCAATGCGACGCCGGACGATTGGAGTGAGGCGCAGGTCCGCCTCGTGGGTGTCTACAGGGCGCGGATCCCCTGGGTCGGGAGGTTCTGGGCCCGGCCCAACGCTCCGTAGACACAAAAGAAGCCGACACCGGGGCGAACCCCGATGCCGGCTCCGGGTGGTCAGCCGGTCAGCGGCTCAACCGCCCGACGTGCTCGAGGTCCCGGTGCCCGGCACGGTCGTGGTGCCCATGTCGGGCAGCGTCGTGCCCGTGCCCGGGAGGGTCGTGCCCGTTCCGGGAAGGGTGGTACCGGTACCAGGATCGTCATCGGTGGCGCAGGCGCCCAGAACCAGCATTCCTGCCAGTGCCAGAGACGACGCCGTCCACCGCAGTTTCTTGCTGTTCATTTCTGTCGCTCCTTGTCGAAGCGCTCCATTACGGAGCCGTGGGCCCTCATTACCCCGAAGCGCTTTCTCAAACACGGGTGATCGGAGAGAGGCGCGTCAGGCCTTGAACCGACCCGGCCGAGGTTGGGCGCCGCATGCTTCGTCGTAGCCCTCGTCCCAGGGGAATCGCCCGTCGAAGTCGTCGTAGGTGACCTGAAGGACCGGTACGGAGAACTCCGGAGGTCGCTGATAGAACCGATTGGCCGCGAAGACGATGTCACCCGGGTTGGGCACCTCCTCGAGGACGACCCGTTGATCCCAGCATTCGGGCTCGAGCATCTGCCCGGGGATCAGGTTCTCACCGGAACGCACCATTCGGCCGAGCTCGTTGAGCAATTCCGCCGCGCCCTCAGGAGGCAGATCGAAGACGAGGAACTCGGGGTGGCCGAGCCCGAACATGCCCACCGTGTATGCGAACGGCGGTGAATCGGCGTCGTCATGGGCGGTGCACCCCGGCACTCCACACGTCCCCCCTCCGACGTACTGGATCATCCACCCGTGCCGGCGGATGATGGCGACGGTCCGGGCGTGGTCCTGATCGATCCAGGCCTGGGTTCGGGCGTCCATGTCGGCTCCTCTCCGAGCCGTCCCCCAAGATGAAACCTATGTGGCCAGAGAGGAGCGCGACAAGACCCTCGTGCGGTTCGGGTCAGTTCAGTCGATGCGAGTGCTCATCAGGTAGCCGCCGATCTCGTCGTTGGAGTAGAGGGCTGCTACCAGCACACCGTCGTGCAGCTCCACGGACTTCACCCGCAGGCCCTTGGGAATGGCACTCGTGTCGTATTCGGTCCAGGTCCCACCGTCGAGCGTGTACCAGATCCGGACCTCAGGATCGGGGGCATACCCGAGGGTGTCCCCGGCGATGATGATGGTCGACCCGTCGGTGGCGATGGAACTGTGATACCAGCCAACTCCCACGTTGGCGCTCGTCCAGGTGATGCCGTCGTCGCTTCGCCAAATCGCTGAACTGTCCTTGGCTGATCGATCCACTGAGTGGGTGAGGGCGAAGTGGCCGAGGCTCGTTGACTTTAGATCCTCGACATTCCCCAGGATGTTGGTTGACCCGTTCGCCGAGAGCTCTGTTACGGAAGGGCCAGCCCAGACAACCCGGTCCCACGCAGGGCCAGACTTCCCCGAGCCCTCGGAGTAGTTGGCTGGCCCTTGGCCTCCAAGGACCACGAGCCCGTCGTCCCAAATCGCGTTCGTGGCCACCGACGAGGATGTGACATCTGCCTCGGCCTCCCAGGCCAGCGTCCAGTCCAACCCGTTCTCGCTTGTCCACACTGCTGCCTTTCGAGGCAGTTGGTCACCAATCGGACTCAGGTCGATCCATCCTGGGGCGATCAGGCCGTTCGGCGTGGAGACAACGCTGACCACAAACTCACCGACCATGGCCACGGACCAGGTCTTGCCATCGTCAGCTGAAGTGAAGATCTTCGGGGTGGACGCTCTCCCCTCGGCGGCGTCCTCGGTGATCTCCGCGCCGTTGGCTACCAACAGGTCACCGTGGGACACGAGGTCGCCGACGTGGGAACCCGGGGGCAGGTGTCCGGCCACGGTCCAGTCGACACCGTTGTGGCTGAGCAGCACGTCTTCGCTGCTGACCGCATAGAACCGGCCGTCGTGAACGGTGAGGGACTCGATGAAATCGGGAAGTTCGGTTGATGCCCATGCGACCGACCGCAGGGCAGTGGTGCCGGGTGATCTCGCTGGGGCAGGAGGTTCGGCTGCTACCGGGATAGGACCAGGCTGCTCGCTCGCAGAGCGGTCCCAGAAGAGCGTGGCAGGGATGATGACGGCGACAGCTGCAAGTGCAATCACCAGACCGGACCTGAAGGTACTCCGCTGCTGAGAACCAGGGAGCGCCCGTATTGCCCCAGACTGCTCTTCTTCGCTGATTGCAGCGTCCAGGCGAGATCGCATCCAAGCGCGTTCCTCGGCGGTGGGGCCGACGTCGTCGTCGCTTCGCCGGATCACGTTGCATCCCTGGCGAAACGAGGTTTGTCGGTGTAGAACTGAAGGTCGGGCTCCGCATCGAGGATGTGTGCTCTAGCCCGCGAGATCCTTGATGCGACTGTTCCAGGAGCAACCCCCAGAAGGCGGGAGATCTCGGTGTAGGTGAGCCCATCCAAGGCGTAGAGCAGGAATGTCTCGCGCTCAGCGGATGCAAGCAGCGATAGCGCGCCGGAGATCATCGCAGCCGCATCCGAAGCACAGATCCGGTCTACCGAATCGGTCTCGAATTCTGTATGCGTCTGAGCTAGGGAGAGAATTCGGTTCCGGCGTTTTGCTCTTAGGTAGTCGCCGATCACATTCCGAGCGATCCCTTTCAGCCAGGGGACTGCGCTGCGATAGGTGGTGTCGTATCGGTTCCGGGAGCGGAACGCCCGCTCGAAGACGTCGGCTGTGATGTCGGCCGCATCCTGGCGGGGCACACGCATTGTCACGAGGCGGAAGATTCGGTCGACGTGACGATCGAAAATCAATCCGAACCGGGTGGGATCGCTCCAGGAGTCCTGAATGACCCGACTGTCGGATTCGATTTGAAACCTCATCCGATCGCCAGACTAACGGACGGTCGTCGTCATGCCATACGGCGGGAGTAGGCGTCGATTGGGGAAGCAAATCGGTGGCTTCGACAAATAGAGGGGTGACACCGAGTCGACCGGAAGGATCTGAAGTGAGATGGCTATCTCTTGGGCTGGCTCTAGCGGTGCTTATGGGAACGGTTCTCGTTCCCTCGCTGGGCGCTGCAGCCGCTACTTGCCAGTCGGGGGGTGATTACGACATCGACTGCACTTGGCCCGACTCCACGGCTTGCGACGGCGCCAACTCCACACCCAGGTCGAAGACTCTGCCAACCGGGGGAATTTTGGAGCTTCGGTATGACAGCGGCTGCCGGTCGATTTGGGGACGAACCCCGTCCTCGCTCAACGAAGAAGTGTTCGTAGTTCGTGACTCCTGTTCGGCTGGCAACACCGCAGGCCTAACGAATCAGGTGAATACGCCTCACCGTTGGTCCCGCCAGCTCAACGACAAGAACTGCACCGGGCATGCGACCGTGTTCATCGGCGGTGTCGGCTATCAGACGACGTCGTACTGACGCCGTGTTCGCCTGTTTGTGGGTAGTGGTGCTGCTGGTTGGGTGCACAGCTCGGGTGGACGACTCAACGTCTTCGCCACCGGATGCTTCATCGACCTCGATGAGCGTGGTGCCTTCGTCGACGAGACCGCCAACCGCATCCACCCTTGCCTCGACACCCGCGTGGACGGATGATGATATGGAGTGGTTGGGGAGCGAGGCGGAGAGCCTCGTCCGCGACATGGAGAGTTCGGGGCTGTGGGCAGGTCCCTATGTGGCTACTCGTGGCACGGACTGCATGAACGTCGCCTACCGCGCCCACTCGCAGGTGCCGGACCGTGTTGTCTTCGGACAGAACCGGATGTTCTTGGAGAGTCGAGAGATGCAGCCGCTCGTCGACGACCCGAACGACCCCAGATTCGACGAGACAAACGACCAGACGCACCCGAACTACCTTCCGAGCGAGTGGGGAGTCCAGATCGTGTTCACATTTAGCGCGGCCGATTGGTCGGAGCGGTCAAGGGCCGAGTGGGCCGACCTGGTCGATCGGGTAACGGTGGCCGGGTTCCACGTAGAACCGACGTCGGACCCTTCCGACTGCGCGGTGCTGTTCGAGAAAGATGTCACCGCCAGGGCACGAGATCAGCTGCACGCGGCGTTCGTGGAATCCTCGGAAGGTGGATGACATGAAGCATCGAGATCTGGGTCCTAGCGAGGCGCTGCGATCAGTTGTCGCACTTGTCGCAATAGCGGTCTTGTTCGGTTGTGCTCCCGGTGGGGCAGCCGAGGACGTGGACACGTTGCCAGCTTCCACCTCAGTCCCCGTCGCCGAAACGGTGTCCAGTCCCTCGGGCTCGACATCCGGGATGTTTCAACTGCCGTCGTTGGAGGTGCCTGCGGAGCTCCAGGACGATGATCTACTGATGCCTATGTCGGCCTTGAGTTTGGTTGGGTTCGATAGCTCGAATCAACTCTTCGACCGTGTTAATGAACTGGTTGCTTCATGCATGCAACAACGCGGCTGGACCTATGAGCACGTAGCTCTGATCGAGCCTGTTCCAGACCCGCTGACGGTAGGTCAGCTGAAGGCGTTCACCGCGGATTACGGGTACGGCACATGGACGCGTCCGACAGGCAATGACGCGGAACGCAAGGCCGCTGACGAACGGAATCATCAGTACTTCATGACCCTTACGCCGGACGAGCAAGAGCGCTATCGGCGCGACTATGGGGACACGGGCGAGGTTGCTGGCTCAGGCACCTCCGTTCTGGAGGGCAGTTGTTTGGACGAGGCTCAGAAGGCAACCGGGTCTCTGATATTCAACCCTGCGGTACTCGCGGAGGTTTCGCGTCTGAGTTCGGGCGCAATGAACACGCCGGCCTGGGCTGAGATCAATCGGGCATATGCCGAGTGCGTGCAGGACCTGGGGTATGACGCATCTTTGCCTCAGGACATGCAGATGATGGTTTGGGGCTTGGGTTCGGATGTGCCTCGGGATGAGCGCGTCAGGATCGAGCTCGAAGTCGCCGGCGCCGACATCAAGTGCCGCCTCGAGACCCGGATCCCGTATCAGATCGCCGTGGAGCGCGCCCTTGTTGAGTACATCGTCGAGCGCTACCCGGAATTGGCCCAGTGGGCGCCCGAGGGCTGACCCGGGTCTGACGGCCTCGCACTTCTGGCTCACGGTCGAGTAACGCCGCTTCGAAACGGGAAGCGAAAGCCCGGCTTGGACAAATAGAAGTACGACAAGAGGTCGAAGGAAGGATCAGAAGTGAGAAGACTGTCTGTCTTGGCAGGGAGCACGCTCGGACTGACAGTTCAAGATAACGGAACCAAAGTGTTTTCCAGGCAGCTCAACGACAAGAACTGCACAGGCCAGGCCGGAGTCTTCTGGCAGGGGAACGGCTACTTCACCGGTTCCTACTAATTGACACCGATGAACTCTTGGAAGAGGAGTCGCCTACGTCTCGTCTGGCTCGTCGGTTGCGCTGTCGTCGTGGGGGGCTGCACTGACGATGCTGGATCAGAGTTGGTTGTGTCGAGCACTACAACCACTGTGGAACTCCGCGCCGAGTCGACAGTAGCTGCGACCGCTCCGCAGTTGCGCGTCCCAAGTCTCGATGAGGTTCCTCCTCTTGAAGACTCTGATTTGATCTCGCCGACGATTCAACTGATGGGACACGGCCAGACATCGGCCTACTTTCTGAATCGGATCGAAGAAGAGGTCGCCTCTTGTATGCAGCAGCGTGGTTGGACCTACGAGCCGGAACTGCAGGATGAGTCTCTCGGCGAACCGCTCACCGTTGGGGAGAAGCGGGCGTTCGTCATCGAGTATGGATACGGCTTGTTCACGATGCCAGTGAGCCCCCACGATCCGTCAATTGAGGCGGCAGGACGCAATGGCCAGCGGTTTCGGGACTTGAGCGTTGAAGACCAAGCGGCGTTCAGGGAGGACCTCGACGGTGCAACCGAGGAGGGGACTCCGCCCGTAGCGGGCAGCTGTCGCTACGAGGCCGAGCAGGCTTCGGGATCGCTGTTGTACGACCCTGTGGCTTCGAAGGAGATGGCCGAGATGAGTCAGGCAGCTTACGCGACAGCGCAAGCGCTGGAAGTCAATCAGGCCTATTCCCGGTGTATGGCCGAGCGGGGCTATGACGTTGACGTCCCCGCTGACGTGCAACTCGGTGTGATGGAGCAGGGTCAGGCACTCCCTCGGGCCGAGGCAGCCCGTATCGAACTGGAGTCGGCACTTGACGACTTCGAATGCCAGCTCGCGACGAGGCTCCCGTGGAGCCATGCTGTGGGCCTTGAGATCGTTCGGATACTCGTGGAGCGGTATCCGGAGTATGCATGGGAGGGCGCGGGGTCGTGAGGCGGATCGAAGTGCAGATCAGGCGGTTGAGGGTCGTTCAGGCCGCGGGTTGGTC
>Ga0209075_1000854_pt1 | contig 29400 bp, 34 predicted proteins | sample Stecom2011_FD_187523 | JGI IMG/M metagenome (GOLD analysis project Ga0209075, IMG submission 187523) | Agricultural soil microbial communities from Utah to study Nitrogen management - Steer compost 2011 (SPAdes) (version 2) | ecosystem: Environmental > Terrestrial > Soil > Agricultural land...
GTAGTAACTGTAGTTTTAAAAGGAGCTTGTAATGGCTGCCCTTCATCTACTGTAACATTGAAAAGTGGAATTGAGCAAATTTTAAAACAACATATTCCTGAGATTACAGATGTAGTTTCGGAGTAACGATTAATGGTTAATTTTAAAAAAAACCGGAACTATTTAGGCGCCATTCTGTATAGAATAAGTCCTAATACAGCGAAAATTATGTTGGGGATCCATACAGCTATAATGCTAGGAAACCCAACATTTTCTGCTGCTACAGATGTTACTTTCATGGCAAATATATAAATAAAGGCCAAGAATAATCCTACAGCGATATTCACACCTATTCCTCCCCTCGACTTCCTTGATGAAACAGACATTCCTATAAGTGTCAGAACATATGTTGCAAAAGGGAAAGAGGTGCGCTGATAAAATTCAATTTCATAGAATGGGACCTCAGAAGATCCTTTTTCTTTCTCCTGTTCAATAAACGCTTTCAATTCTGAGTACCCCATCGTTTGAACAACTGTTGAGCGTTGCGCCATTTTACTCAGCTTAAAGGGAAGCACTGTATCTAAATACTGTCCACTATTCAGAGGATATTCAAGTTTATCGTGAGGATTACCAATATACCTTATGTGATAATCAATTAACTGCCAATTATCAGTACTGTCAGGATTTATCGCTTGATTCGCTTTCATAATTGAAACAAGCTCGTTTTTTTCGTTTCTATTTTCCATTACAAAACCAAGTGCCCTGCTTTTGTCGGAACGATAAGAATCAAAGTAAACCACTTTCTTTCCTGGAAACTCAGCAAAGTAATCAGCAACTGTTCGAATATTTCGATAATAATCTTCTTCGAATTGTAAGCGAACTTTGTTAGACTCTGGTAAAACGATATGATTTAAGGCCAAAGAAATAAGCATTAGAATAGTTGCTCCGATCATATATGGCCTTAGGATTCTTCTAAACGGACGACCACTATTCAGCATAGGTATAATCTCCGTGTTTTGAGCCATCTTCGCTGTAAACCAAATAACAGCTACAAAAACGATTAAAGGAGAAAATAAGTTTCCGAAATAAACAATGAAGTTAAGGTAGTAATCAAAAATTATAGCTTTAACAGGTGCTTTTTTTTCAATAAACTCACCTAATCTTTCTGCCAAATCAAACACCATCGCAAGAATCATAATCACCCCCAACATGAAGAAGAATGTGACTAAGTATTTTTTAATGATATAGCGATCTATAATTTTCAGCATGCGTTATTACAATCTTTGTCCTAGTTTTTTAACCATTTTATTTTTCCAATCTGTAAATGTACCATCAATAATCCTAACTCTCGCTTCCTTCATCAACGTCAAATAAAAAGCTAAATTATGAATTGAAGCAATTTGAATTCCTAAATTCTCTTTTGTTTTCATTAAATGTCGCAGATAAGACTTTGAATAGATGTGATCAACTGAGGACGTTCCATTCGGATCGATAGGAGAATAGTCCATTTCCCACTTCTTGTTTTTAATGTTAATTGTTCCTTCACTTGTATACAACAATCCGTGACGTGCATTTCGCGTAGGCATCACACAGTCAAACATATCGATACCTAAAGCTATACATTCTAACAGATTTATTGGAGTCCCTACTCCCATTAAATAACGTGGTTTTTCTTGTGGTAGAATCTCACACACTACCTCAGTCATAGCGTAGAGGTCATCATCTGGCTCACCCACTGAAAGACCTCCAATTGCATTCCCAAGAGAGTTTGTATCAGCTATATACTTAGCAGACTCTTGTCTTAAATCTTTATAAACACTCCCTTGCACAATTGGAAATAAGGTTTGATTGTATCCGTATTTAGGTTCAGTATTATTCATTTGAACAAAACACCTATCCAGCCACCGGTGTGTCATTTTCATCGAGCGTTTTGCATATTGATAATCACACGGATATGGAGTACACTCATCAAACGCCATAATTATATCAGCTCCAATTGAACGTTGAATATCAATTGCTCTCTCAGGAGTGAAAAAGTGATAAGAACCATCAATATGTGATTGAAACTTCACACCTTCTTCGGTTATTTTTCGAGTACCAGACAATGAATACACTTGATACCCTCCACTATCCGTAAGGATTGGTCGATTATAATTAATAAATTTATGCAACCCTCCTGCTCCTTCTATGACCTCAGTTCCAGGACGTAAAAATAGGTGGTATGTATTCCCCAAGATGATTTGAGCTTTAATTTCATTCTCAATTTCATGTTGGTGAACTCCTTTAACAGTTCCTGCTGTTCCAACAGGCATAAAAATAGGAGTTTCTATTTCTCCATGGTCTGTATGAAGCTTCCCTGCTCTTGCTTGGGAGTTTTTATCGCGGTGTAATAATTCGAAGTGCATAAATATGTTGAAAAATAAAAGAACAAATATAATTCTATTTAAACAAGTGTGCCATATTTGTAGAAAACTATATCAATGGAACTCTTTCCTGACTTTACGGATTTACCTCAACTTATATTCACAATTGTATTTTGGGCGATGGCTTTAATCCAGCTTTTTTGGCTTTTCTTCTTTTATTTAAGGATTGCAATTCATAAAGAAAAAGAAAATGACTCCTCTTATCCACCCGTAAGTATAGTCATAGCTGCACGAAACGAAGAGGATAACTTATTTGAAAACCTAACATATATCTTAGAGCAAGATTATAAAGACTTTGAAGTCATTGTTGTCAACCATCAATCTGTTGACAACACAGAGTATTTACTCAAAGCTTTTCAGGAAAAACATCCACACCTTAAGATCATTAATATAGAAAGAAACAATCATTTGGCTTACGGAAAAAAACTTCCATTAACAATTGGGATCAAAGGATCGAAACATGACCTTCTCTTACTTACGGACGCCGATTGCAAACCAGCATCTGACCAATGGCTAAAACAAATGGCAGGAAAGTTTACTCCCAAGAAAAAGATTGTGCTCGGATATGCACCATATAGAAAAACACCAGGCTTTTTAAACAAAGTAATCAGATTAGACACAACTTTTATCGCGTTAAATTATTTTTCTTTTGCGAAATCAGGAATTCCATACATGGGAGTCGGAAGAAATCTTGCATATTCAAAGGAGTTATTTATGAATAATAGTGGTTTTAAATCTCATTATTCTATTCAATCTGGAGATGATGATTTATTTATTCAGGAAGTCGCGAAGAAGAAAAACTATACAGTTTCTCTCTCACCACAAACTTTTTGCTACTCTGAAGGCGAAAAAACGTGGAAAAAGTGGATTACCCAGAAGTCTAGACACTATACTACATCAGTACGTTATCCACTTTTCAAAAAGCTTTTGTTAGGAATATACCCTCTATCACTGATTTTCTTATACATTTCTTTATTTACTTTGTTATTTAGTAATTGGATGAATTGGGTTTCATTAGGAGTAATCTTAGTTATATTCATTTCAAAATGGATAACTTTAGGCTTTGCTTTTAAAAAGTTAGACCAAAAGGATTTGATTCTGGGTGTCTTATTTTGGGAGCTATTCTATGCAATTTTAACACCATTAGTTTATTACACTACTGAGCAATCAACAACAACAAGATGGAAATAGGAAATAACCTATCAGAGAAAGGGAAAAAGGATTTAGTCATTGTCAATCGCGCGAAAAAGGGCGACCAAGCAGCGTATGCAGAATTAATGTCAAAATACAGAGACCCCGTTTATTACATGTTGTTGAAAATGATTAAAAACTCAGATGATGCAGAAGATTTAACAATCGAAACTTTTGGAAAAGCTTTTCAACGTATAGAACAATACTCCCCTACTTATGCTTTTAGCACATGGTTATTTAAAATCGCATCCAATCACTGCATCGACCACATTCGTAAAAAACGGGTTTTTGTTACTTCTATGGATCATGCTTTCACCAATGAAAACGGGGAAAGTGTAGGCTTAGAGATTGATGGAGGCCATTTAGACCCTGAAGAAGTGTATATTCAGCAACAGAAAGTGAAAACGATGCGAGAAGTCGTTGAAAAACTGAAACCACGCTACAGAGAGTTAGTTGTCAAACGTTATTTTGAGGAAATGACTTATGACGAAATTGCAGAAGAAATGAATCTGCCCTTAGGAACAGTCAAAGCTCAACTTTTTCGTGCACGGGAATTCCTTGCGAATCTGATGGAAAAAACTAGAGACACAATTTAAGTTTCTATTTATCTGCTTCAAACCTTAAAAACAGTAGAGAGATTATACTATTTTTGTAACATGGATATTATAAAAAAATATTTCCCAAAGTTAACAGAGGATCAAATCAGCAAATTTGAACAATTAGGCCCTCTTTATCATGAGTGGAATGAGCAAATCAACGTGATCAGCAGGAAAGATATGGATCACTTTTATGAACGTCATGTGCTACATTCATTAGCGATTGCACAAATCATTAGATTCACTCCGGGAACAACAATATTAGATGTTGGAACAGGTGGTGGTTTTCCAGGAATACCTCTGGCAATCCTATTTCCTGAATGTAAGTTTCATCTTGTAGATTCAATAGGGAAGAAAATAAAAGTCGTTGAAGCAGTTGTGGAAGCTTTAGATTTAAAAAATGTACGATGCAGTCACATGCGTGCTGAAGAGTTAAAAGATAAATATGACTTTATAGTTAGTCGAGCAGTAACAAAGATGCCTGTATTTATATCCTGGGTTCGTAAAAAGCTCAACAAGCAGCATAAAAACGCATTACCCAATGGTATTCTTTACTTAAAAGGAGGAGATTTAACAGAAGAGATGAGCACTGTACAAACTTTTCATCAAGAACATATTATCTCGGATTATTATAAAGAAGAGTTTTTTGAAACAAAGAAAGTGGTCTATGTTCAAGTTTATTAGACATTACAAAACCATACGCAATAAAAAAGGCAACCAAATTTGGTTGCCTTTTTTATTAATGTAAAACTATATGCTAAAGATCATCTGGAACACTCATCTGTTGTAATGATTTTCTTTTTGGCTTTAATTTATCGATAAAAACGACTCTGAATCTTTCACGGTCAGCATTAACAATCATTTCTGATATACCATTCGTTACCGTTGGTGGCTCATTGTTTAAGTTATGGAACTTTTTGTCGTATAACTCTTCAGTATTATCATCATAATAATAAAAAATAGCACTCACATATCCATTTTCAACACGAACCTTACCTCTAACACAATAAACCTCATTCCCTTCAAAAAAGGAAATCATTACATTTCTGTATATGTTATCTGAAATAGTGTAAGAACCACGTTCTTTAAAAGCATTTTCATACCTCTCAAAGCAGTTTAGCTCCTTTTCATCTGATTGAGCAATAGAAGATTTAGCTCCTAAAATTAAAAAGCTAGTAAATGCAAATAGTAAAATTTTTCTCATCATGTTAAGTTTAGCACAGTTTTCAACTCGGGTGTCCAAATATAATAAATTGGTTCAAATCGGGAGTTGTTTCTGTTTAATTTTTTAAATTTGATATTTTAATTCTTGATTCATGAAACAAATAGCAGACCAATTTAATGAAGCTTTAGAAGTATTGAGAAAATTCAATACGCCAGAAAATCTAGAGCAAATTGTTGCCGCAGGGAAACTGCTTGTTTCTAGCTTTCAATCAGAAGGTAAGGTCATAAGTTGCGGAAATGGTGGCTCTATGTGTGATGCAATGCATTTTGCAGAAGAACTCACAGGGCGTTATAGAAATGACCGCCCAGCAATTGGAGCTGTTTCTATCTCAGACCCTTCTCACATCTCATGTGTTGCAAATGATTATGGGTATGAATATATTTTCTCACGCTTTATTGAAGGAGTTGGACGTAAAGGAGATGTACTTCTTGCAATTTCTACCAGTGGAAACTCAGGGAATGTAATAAAAGCCATTGAAGCAGCAAAAGCAAAAGGAATGAAGGTTATTGGATTAACTGGAAAAGACGGTGGAAAGATGGCTGGACTTTGTGACGTTGAAATTCGAGCTCCACACGCAGAATATGCTGACCGTGCTCAAGAAATTCACATCAAGGTTATTCACAGTTTAATTGATTATGTAGAGCGCAATCTCTAATTCAAACATTTATTGGAGTTAGTTATTTAGTACCAGCCCACTTTCTAATTTCATTTCTAAACCATTCGTCGGCAAGGTCTGTCCATTTAAAATTCTTTCGAATATACGTTATTGTGTCTTTTTCGACATCAGTATAAGTGTTAGCATCATTTACTTTACTGTATAACTTTTCAGCATCTGCTTTTGATAACCTACCATCGCCAGCTCCTGCTGTCAATTCTTTTGCTAATTCTAACAGCTCAGCATCGTACTTCTTCCCATTTATCGTTGTGTAATATCCCATCTTTATATTTTTACTTTCAATAAATATAACAAAATCATTTAGACCTTAAGCTACTCATCTTCAATAAAAAACCTTTTTACTTTTTTTTCAATATTTAATTTTTGTATTTCATTTATTTCACTATCTTAAATATAGAATAACTTAAAAACCTAAATCAATATGTTAGTCAAATCATTTGGCAGCGCCGTATTCGGCATTGAAGCCACCACAATTACAATCGAAGTAAATATCGATAAAGGAGTTAGTTTTATTTTAGTTGGCCTGCCAGATAGTGCTGTAAAAGAAAGTCAACAAAGAATAAAAGCTGCATTTACCAATAACGGGTATAAATACCCCATGAAAGAGATTACAATAAATATGGCTCCCGCTGACATTCGTAAAGAAGGTTCTACTTTTGATTTGCCAATTGGTATTGGAATAATGGCCGCAAGTGAACAAGTTAAAATCGATTCATTGGCAGATTACATTTTACTGGGAGAATTATCACTTGATGGCAGTCTACAACCGATGAAAGGAGTTTTACCCATTGCTTTAAAAGCAAAAGAAGAAGGATTTAAAGGAATCATTCTACCAAAAGAAAACGTAAGAGAAGCAGCTATTGTTGACGGGCTTGATGTTTATGGCGCAGCCAATATTAACGAGGTTATGAAGTTCTTGAATGACGGAGTAGGACTTGAACCCACCAAAATTGATATACGTCAAGAGTTTTACAACAAGTTAGATGAATTTGAAGTTGACTTCCGAGATGTAAAAGGTCAACAAAACATCAAAAGAGCATTTGAAATTGCAGCCTCGGGAGGACACAACGTTGTTTTGATAGGACCGCCAGGAGCTGGGAAATCAATGTTAGCTAAACGTCTGCCTACCATTCTTCCCCCAATGAGTATTGACGAATCACTAGAGACCACAAAGATTCATTCGGTGGCTGGAAAAGTAAATGCTGGAGCTGGCTTAATAACAGAACGTCCTTTTAGAAAGCCACACCATACGATTTCTGATGTTGCATTAGTTGGAGGAGGCGGCTATCCTCAACCTGGTGAGATTTCTCTGGCCCACAACGGAGTATTGTTTTTAGATGAACTTCCAGAATATAAGCGTTCCGTCTTAGAAGTTATGCGTCAGCCTATCGAAGACCGATATGTTACCATTTCACGGGCTAAATTCACTGTCGAATATCCAGCTGGGTTTATGCTTGTTGCTGCAATGAATCCTTGTCCTTGCGGATATTACAACCATCCAGACAAGGATTGTGTTTGCGCACCGGGTATTGTCCAAAACTATTTAAACAAAATAAGCGGTCCTCTACTCGACCGAATTGATTTACATGTTGAAGTAACACCTGTTAGCTTTGATGAATTAGCTTATCACCAACCGGAAGAAGGTAGTAAAGACATTAGAAAACGTGTTATAGAAGCCAGGTTAATTCAAGAAGAAAGGTTTAAAGTATCCCAAGAAACACACTGTAATGCCCAAATGAGTAGCAAGGAACTTAGGAAGTATTGTAAAGTAGATGAATCATGTAATGCTATATTAAAACAAGCAATGGATAAACTTGGACTTTCAGCAAGGGCTTACGATAGAATATTAAAAGTTGCGAGGACGATTGCTGATCTTCAAAAAGATAAAGAGATCAATACCTCACATATTTCTGAAGCCATTCAATTCCGAAGTCTTGACAGAGAAGATTGGGCGAAGTAATCAATTGACAATTACGAATAGATTAATTATGGATTATGGAATGAACTTATAACTATATATAATTTGTAATTGATAATCATCAGTTTTAAGAATGAATTAAACTAGTGAGAAAATAAATGATGCTAAATTGTAAAACTAGAGATACCCTAAGAGAGGTTAATCTCCTCTCTTTTTCTATGGTTTCTAATTTCATGGAAGAACATTTCATATTATCATTCAGGTTGATTTCATAAACCCAATTTTAAAAGGAGCATCAAATTACTCAAAGAAAATAGTTAACTTCGCTTTCAGTTGATATGAAAGCAAATTGGATAAATCAAAAGGATATAGATCGTCAGAAATGGGATCAATTGGTGCAACAAACAAATAGAGCTTCCATTTATTCTCTCTCTTTTTATTTTGATGCCACCGCAATTGATTGGGAAGCATACGTGGCAGAGGACTATTCTTTTGCAATCCCAATCGGCGTTGTCAGAAAAGGTGGAGTTACAAGGGTTTATCCACCTTTATTCCAAAGGTATATTGAACCTCTTGGCGATCTTTCAAGTTTCGACTATGAAGCTTTCGAAACATCACTATTAAAAAAATATAAAAAAGGTGATTTACAGGTTAAGTCTGCACTTCTTAGGAAAACAAAATTCAACAATCACATCCATCAAGTTGTAGACCAGGAGTCTTTTAAATTGAAGACTCAAGCTAAACGAATGATTAAGCGATTTGAGCAAACCAGCTATACAATTCGTGAAGAAGACATTAACACTGAAGAACTTTCAAAGCTTATTGTCGCAGAACTTTCAAAGAAACTCCCATTATACGCAACAAAAGATGTTCAGCACTTATTAAACGTTGTTAGAAAATCCGAAGAAAATGGTTACTTGTATAAAGTCGGAGTTTTTGAAGGAGATACATTAAAAGGAGGTTTAATTGGATTAAAATTCAACAATCAATTACTCTATTTAAAAGGAACAGCTTTAGAAGAACTTCAACAAGAAGGTGCCATGTATGCTTTGATGAATCATTTTATAAATTATGGCTTTAGCCAAGGCTGCAGCATTGATTTTGGAGGTTCACGTGTTCAAGGAATCAAATTCTTCAATCAACGGTTTAATGGAAAGGATGTTGAGTATTATAATTATTCGTGGGACAACTCCCCTTTCTGGTTTAGACTGCTACTTTCACTATATAGGAAAATAAAAGATTGAACTATACTGGTAATTAATCATTTTTAAGCATCTATTATTTTAATCAATAAATACAATTACGAATAAAGAACCGTTTTCAATTTGACTATTGAGGTTGCTCTTTAGAAAGAAAGTCTCTTCAAAAAAGAAGAAAACCAGAAATGTCATTTCTCATATGTTAATTCCTAAATGATTAATACTATCTTTGCAGCTTATAATTGAAATCAATGAATATTAGAAACAGACAAATATTTAGAATTATTTTTGGTTCGGTCATTATCGGAGGGTCCATCTATGTTTCTTTTCGATATTTGTTCAAATCGCCACCATTTATAAAGATAATGGTCCTCATAGCATTGATTGCAATTATATATTTAACAGTAGATTACATCGTAAGAAAAGGTAAAAAAGACAGGTATGGAAACTAAACAAATGGTTAGGTATGTAGCAATAGGAGCGGTCGCTCTAATTGGAATAGTAATATTTTTAAATTCGTGGGTAGATGTTGAACCAGGTGAACGAGGATTCGTTTTTAAACCTTTTAACTCTCCGAGTATCGATGAAAATGATGTCTATATGGAAGGAACATATTTCATTCTTCCATGGAACAAAATGATTAATTACGAGGTAGTAAACAAATCAAAGCAATACGTTCAAAAAGTAATGGACCTTAACGGTACAGACGTAACTGTAGAGGTTTCTGTGAATTACAACGTAATCCCAACTCAAGTAGCAAACTTACACATGAAGCACCGTGAAAACTACACGATCTTCATTGATGACAAGTCAAAAGGAGCGATTAAAGATGTTATTGGACGTTACACCTATGAGCAAGTTTACTCTTCAAAAAGAGAGGCTTTAGAAGGAGAAATAGAAGCAATTCTTGAAAGAGATTTTGACGGTAACTTCCTAAACTTAAACTATGTTGAGATTGCAGATGTAAATCTTCCAGAAAACATTGCTGCTCAAATTGAAGAGAAAGAAACACAAAAACAAAGAAACCTTACCGCTAAGGAAAAGCAAAAGGAGCAAGAATACTTAGCAAATGCTAGAATTGAAAAAGCAAGAGGAGACTCATCATTGATTGTTTCTGCAAAGTTTAAAGCAGAAGCAATTCGATTAGAGGCTGAGCAAATCTCTAAGAACCCACAATACATTGAATTGAAGAAATGGGAAAAATGGGATGGAATCGGATCTCCTTATGGAGGAAACAATGTTTTTGGAGACAAATCAATTTCAATACTGAAGTCAAACTAATATTGTCAAGACATTAAGTTAGAATATTCTAATGAATATATATTATATAAAAACGATCTACCTTGTAGGTCGTTTTTTTTATGTCTAAACTTTTCAAAGTCACAACTGTTACACATATACTTATTGCTAACAATTACTTTTACCTTAAATAATCGCTATTTTTATAGTATGAATGAATACATAGATTTATTTGTTAGGACGTATACAAACTACGCGAATTACCTTTGGAAAACGATTAAGAATCCTTTCCCAGAAGGAGACTTTAACTTCTTTTACTTCGTAATTGCTATCTCTTTAGTAGTTTGGGGACTGGAGTTAATCGCTCCGTGGAGAAAAGATCAAAAAGCATTCAGAAAAGACTTTTGGCTAGATGGATTCTATATGTTTTTCAACTTTTTCATCTTTAACCTCCTCCTTTATATTGCTTTGTCTTCTGTAACCGTTGAGCTGCTCAATAATTTACTTGCACCTATAGGTTATCAAGGCGGACATTTAATTGATTTATCTAAATTACACTGGGGATTACAACTCTTCTTATTTTTCATTATAGCAGATTTCGTACAGTGGTGCGTTCATGTGATGTTACACCGTGTCCCTTTCCTTTGGAAAATACATAAAGTACATCATTCGGTTAAAGAAATGGGGTTTGCGGCACATATGCGCTATCATTTTGGAGAAACTTTCGTCTACAATTCAATCAAATACATTTCCCTTTCAATGATCTTCGGATTCCAATTAGAAATGGCCTTTATCGTTTATTCATTCTCTATTGCCATTGGACACTTAAACCACGCAAATTTAGGTTGGGATTATGGTCCATTAAAGTATATTCTGAACAATCCTAAAATGCACATTTGGCACCATTCAAAAGAACTGCCTAAAGAACATCCGTATGGAATGAACTATGGAATTTCCTTAAGTATTTGGGATTATATATTTGGAACCAATTACATCCCTTATGATGGTCGAGATATTGAATTAGGCTTTCATGATGATGAAAATTATGCTCCTGGATTTTTTCAGCAATTAATCGCACCCTTTCGAAAAGAAAAATAGAGTCTGCTAGGGAAGTTCAAAAGCCTAAAAGTTAATAATATCATGAAAAAGAAAAGTAACAATATCGTTTTAGCATTAATCGCTTCATTGACTTTAGGTCTAGCACCTTTTTTACCCGAACCTCATCTTTTTGGAAAGATAAAATGGGTCTTGGGTGGAGCAAACGGAATGGAACCTATGGATTGGTTTGACTTAGTAATGCATGGCGCACCTTGGGTGTGGTTGATTGTAGAAATCGTGAGACTTGCGTTGAGTAAGAAAAAAAGTCCTTCAAATAACACTTTATAAAACAAAGAGCTCCAACATTACTGTCGAAGCTCTTTTAATCTCAATACTCTCCCTCACTACTGTGAAAGATTTCAAGCTTTCATTACTATCCTTTTTGAAGTAACTTTTTCAAGCTCACTTTCTCTTCAATAATATCATGTAAATCTGCAATTGCAACACGCTCTTGCTTCATCGTATCTCTATCTCTAATTGTCACTGTATTGTCTTCTAAAGACTGGTGATCAACAGTAACATGGAATGGAGTTCCAATCGCATCTTGACGACGGTAACGCTTACCAATTGAATCCTTATCATCGTACTGACAGTTGAAATCAAATTTCAAATCATCAATAATTGCTCTTGCTTTCTCTGGTAATCCATCTTTTCTTGTCAATGGCATTACTGCAACTTTATATGGCGCTAAAGCTGGAGGAATAGACAATACAACTCTTTCTGAACCATCCTCTAATGTTTCATTCTTCAATGAAGCACTAAAAACAGCCAAGAATAAACGGTCCAATCCTACAGAAGTTTCAACTACATAAGGAATGTAGCTTTTATTTAATTCAGGATCAAAGAATTGTAACTTCTTACCCGAATGCTTCTCGTGTGCTTTAAGGTCAAAATCAGTTCTTGAGTGAATTCCTTCAAGCTCTTTAAAGCCCATTGGGAAATTAAACTCAATATCCGAAGCAGCGTTAGCATAATGCGCTAAATTAATGTGGTCGTGATCTCTATAAAACTCATCACCAAGACCCAATGCTTTATGCCATCTGTTTCTTTTCTCTTTCCAGTGTTCGTACCATTTAAGCTCCTCTCCTGGACGCACAAAGTATTGCATTTCCATTTGTTCGAACTCTCTCATTCGGAAAACAAATTGACGCGCAACAATCTCGTTACGGAACGCCTTTCCAATTTGAGCAATTCCAAAAGGGATTCTCATTCTACCTGACTTCTGAACATTCAAGAAGTTTACAAAAATACCTTGAGCCGTTTCAGGACGCAAGTAAATTTTCGAAGCATCTCCAGCAACAGAACCTAATTCAGTAGAGAACATTAAGTTGAATTGACGTACCTCGGTCCAGTTTTTAGAACCAGAAACAGGACAAGCAATCCCCAATTCATCAATCATTGATTTAAATCCAACCAAGTCGTCATTCTTGAAAATCTCTTCAAGTTGCGCCTCTAATTTATCAATGGTATCTTGATTTCTTTTTACATTTGGATTCGTAGCTAAGAATTGAACTTCATCGAAGTCATCGCCGAAACGTTTCTTTCCTTTCTCAACATCTTTAACTATTTTCTCACGGTATTTCTCAATGTATTCTTCTACAAGAACATCCGCACGGTAACGTTTTTTAGAATCTTTATTATCGATCATTGGATCGTTGAATGCCTCTGTATGTCCTGAAGCCTCCCATGTCTTAGGGTGCATAAAAATCGATGCATCCAAACCAACGATCTCTTCATTCATCTGAACCATTGCAGTCCACCAATAACGTTTGATGTTGTTTTTTAACTCAACACCTAATTGGCCATAATCATATGTTGCCGATAACCCATCATATATCTCTGAAGATGGAAATACATACCCATACTCTTTAGCGTGGGAAATAACCTCTTTTAGCTTGTCTTCACTCTTTTTCATGGGGCAAATTTAAACAATTTTTAGACAATTACGAAGAGGCATTTATCAATTAAATTAGGAAGTGACTTATAGGTTTAAAATTGGAAGATGCATATTCTATTTCCCCGATAGTTTTATATATTAGTATTTGCATTTATCACAAAGTAATATGATGAAAATTAAATACACTAAAGAACGATTAAAAGTAAGCTTGAGAATGGGGTGGATTTTTATATGTATTGGAATCATTTTCTTATTGCTATCATTTATAAATAGCGATTGGAAAGGCATTCCACTTTTCGCTATCGGCATAGGAGAAATTGGCGCAGCTTTATTTTCGTTTTTTATACACTACTTTCAAAACAAAAATCAATACCTCTCAATAGAAAACGGTAAATTGACCAAGCACACTCTTTTTCCTAAAACAACTAAATTGGTTGATGTGAAATCCATTAAAGAGTTCGCCGGGGACATTAAATTAATATCGAAAAATGGAGAGTTCATTATTGACACTCAAATTATCGATCCGAATTCATTAGTAGCGTTGAAAAAAGAATTAAATGAATTAAAACTTGAGAAGCCCCTACACATATAAAGCCGACAGTTTTCCTTTAAAGCATATGAGTTTAATGGGCCTATATCCGCCTACAATTTCAATTTGTCTTATAACTTTTCAAGCTGCTAAAACAGTGTAAGAGCTTATTTCAATCGCTTCACACTGTTAAGCATTTTAATCAAGTTATCGCACCAAGATTTTCATTTTCGTCGGGGCAACGAATGAACAACATTTATGAATTCTATAAAAAGTTACTCCCTTACCAATAATTTCGGTTCTAAAAAGTCCAACATGGCATACCTTACGCCTTCTCTACCAAATCCAGAGTCTTTAATTCCACCATACGGCATATCATCTACACGAAAAGTAGTTGATTGATTATGAATAAGACTCCCCACATTTAAATGTTTAAACACATGGTTTCTCACCTCAATACTATCTGTAAAAACTGAAGCCTGTAATCCCCATCGGCAATCATTCACTTCTGAAATTGCTTCATCAATGGAAGAGATTGATTCAATGATCACCACTGGACCAAAAACCTCTTCATCCCTTACTTTCTGACCTTTTTCAACGTTGGTCAACACCGTTGGAGCATAAAAAGAACCTACTCTACTTCCACCAACTACACATTCTGCTCCAGCTGTTATCGCTTCGTTCACCCACTGCTCGACGCGTTTCGCATTATCCTCATCAATCATAATCCCAAACTCTGTTGAAGGATCCATTGGATCTCCAATTTCCAATTGTTCAACTCCAGCGACATATGCATTTACAAAATCATCCATTAAAGATTCGTGGACATAAATTCGTTGGGTATGAATACACACTTGACCAGAATAAGCAAAGCCACCGATCAATAATTCATCAACGGCTAATTTTAGATTTGCATCTTGTGCAATAATGGCCGCTGCATTCCCTCCCAACTCCAAAACAACATGTTTTTTCCCCGCCTTTGCTTTCATTGCCCAACCCACATCAGGTGATCCCGTAAATGAAAGCACATCAACATCAGGATGCATAACAAGCTCATCTCCTAACTCTCTTGAACAATGAATCAATTCAAAACCGCCTTTAGGAAGTTTAGTTTTAAGGATGATTTTATTGAGTAGCTCCATTGTGAGTGGAGTTTTACTTGATGGTTTTAACAGAATAGGACAACCTGCAGCAATCGCCGGAGCAATTTTATGTGCGGCAAGATTTATCGGAAAATTAAATGGAGAAATACCAAAAATCACTCCTCGTGGGAAATAAACGACTTCTCCCTTCAGGTTACGTCCGTTTTCTGTTGCATCGATATCAAACAATTCATGAGGAAGACGTTTACACTCTTCTGCTGCAACAATAAAAGTTTGAATTGCTCTATTGACTTCACCTTTCGCATAAACATAAGGTTTTCCGCTTTCTTGAACAATTGTTTTTACGAACGATTCAAAATCAGCTTGTATCCCTTCTACAATCTGAAGTAGAATTGCTGATTTGTCCCCAGAGGAAAGCTCACGCAGTTTGGACTTTGCCTGAATTGCATGGTCTAACTTTTGAAAAACTTGTTTTTGATTGAGCAAAGTGATTTCATCAATCACTTTATTATTGAATGGATTTATAACTTTCATGTCCTGAAAATATCAATTCAAAACAAGAAAATCAAGAAAAAGTAATGATAAACGATTTTTAATTGATCAAGCGACTGAACAACTTAGTTAAATTTGGGAAAGTAACTTTTGGAATAGAGGTTTCAACGGATACTGTCCTGTTCAATTTATGTTTTTGCCTCCTCTCAGAAGTTTCGTCAATATAAACAACAGTAGACTCGGTAACTTTTATAAGTTTTGCAGAATACCTCATTTCTGCTAAACCACCAATTACATGTATCATTTTTTCAGTAGTTGTTTTATTAATGTCGAAGTAAACTTTAATGTCACTTACAGGATTCTCCTCATTAAAAACAACTTCTACCTCGGATACTCCACCAGCTTCATATAAACCTTTCCTAATCGCTGCTCCACATCCTTTTTGGCACATCATTCCTTCAACTTCAAATACGGCAACATGAGTTGGCCTCACAGTAACGTCCTCATCAACAACACCTGTGGGTTGATCAGAGGATTCACACCCTAAAATTAAGAAGACCAAAATAAGGGGTAAGAAAAGTTGTTTCATACTTAACGATTTTTATCAAAAATAAGAAAACATAAATTATAGACCTAATGAACAATTGAAAAAATATTAGAAGTGTTAGTTTTGCAAAATGAAATCAAGCTATAAGTACGCAGGTATACTAATTATTTTGGCAATTGTTTGGGGAAGCTCTTTCATATTAATGAAAAGAGGAATGTTTGATAGGGATACAGGTGCTGATGTTTTCAATAGTAACCAGGTGGGTGCTATGCGTATGCTTTTCGCATCAATTGTTTTACTTCCTATAGGATTAAGGTCACTAAAGATTATTAGTTCTTTTAAAATTGGAATCAGTTTAGCTATAGTATCATTGGCTGGTAGTTTTATTCCTGCATTTCTATTCACTTATGCAGAAACTGGAATAAGCTCTGGATATGCAGGCATGCTCAACAGCACTACACCAATTTTGACAGTAATAATTGGCACTTTACTTTTCAGGCAAAAGTTAATTAGAACACAAATTATAGGAGTACTTATTGGTACATTTGGAATTATAACTTTGGTAAACGGAGTTACTCTTGTTGACACTTCAGGAAACTTCAAGCATGTATTCGCAGTGATTTTCGCGACGCTATGCTATGCCTTAAGCACAAATACAATTCGTTATAACTTAAGTCATCTTCCTCCTTTAAGAGTGACTTCTGTAGCTTTTGTTTTCGCATTCTTGCCTGCAGTTATTCTTTTCTTTTACTTTGACACCCCATCAACTATTATACATAACGAATATGCAGGTAAAGCAATCGTTTACATCCTTATTTTAGCGATCCTAGGAACAGCATTATCCGTAATCTTATTCAATTACCTGATCAATAAAACCTCTGCACTTTATGCAAGTAGCGTTACCTACATTATTCCTATAGTTGCTGTTTTTATGGGCTTTATAGATGGAGAGGCGATAAGTCCAGTTCAGGTTTTCGCTATGCTAATTATTTTGACGGGTATATTTATTGCCAATAGGGTAAATAGAGTGAAAAATATAAACTAAAAAAAGAACACATCACTTCTTACTCTTGTTCCACCATAAATCTGAGTACTTCTAATTTATCAAGTATACATATGTAACAAAAACCAATTCAATAAATGAATCGAATCTTTTAACCAAAATAAAATTGGAAACAGAGAATGTTTTTTGTTTTATTAACTAATAATCAATAGTTTTGCCACAGAGCGCTAATTTAGCTTCAATATTTTGATTAAAAACGATTAAAAAAACACTTATGAAAAAATTAACCTTGCTTTTTACTAGCCTATTTTTGTTGAGCACATTTTCTTTCTCACAAAATGGCAGTGAAACTTATACTGGATGTGAAGACGATGGCTACTCAGTAGATGTGAATGGAACAACTTACGATGAAAGTAACCCAACAGGAACAGAAACCATTACTGGAGGCGCTGTAGACAATAGCGACAGTACAGTTGTAATTAACTTAGAGTTTCTCCCAGCTACAACTGCAACAATTAATGTAAGCGCATGTAATACCTACACAACTCCAAGTGGTGATTCTACATATACAATAACTGGAACATACAACGACACTATTCCAAACGCTGCTAATTGTGACAGTATCATAACAATCAATTTAACAATTGAAACAGCAACATCAGATACAGTAACAGTTTCCGCATGTGATAGCTATGTAAGTGTAAGTGGAAACTACACATGGACAACTGATGGAGTATACAACGACACTATTCCAAACGCAGTTGGCTGCGATAGTATTATAGTTACCAACTTAACCATCTTAAATTCTACAGCTGACACAATTACTGTTAATGCTTGTAATACTTACACAACTCCAAGTGGTGATTCTACTTATACAATAGCCGGAATATACAACGACACTATTCCAAACGCTGCAGGTTGTGACAGTATCCTAACAATCAATTTATCAATTGGAACAATCGCAACAACAGATACAGTTACTGTCTCTGCATGTGATAGCTATGTAAGTGTGAGTGGAAACTACACATGGACAACTGATGGAACATACAACGACACTATTCCAAACGCAGTTGGCTGCGACAGTGTTATAGTTACTAACTTAACCATCTTAAATTCTACAACTGAAACAATTAGTGTTGACGCTTGTGATACTTACACAACTCCTAGTGGTGATTATAGTTATACAGCAGCTGGAACATATAACGACACTATACCAAACGCAGCTGGATGTGATAGTATTATAACGATTAATCTAACCATGAATACAAGTGATGCGAGTACAGATGTTCAAACAGCATGCTTTTCTTACACATGGATCGATAGCATAACGTATACCTACAGCAACAATACTGCAACGCATACATACACCAATGTAGATGGATGCGACTCTACAATATCGTTAAATTTAACAATCAACACATTCAATAGACACATTGCTGTTGGACCTGACAATGACATTTTAAAAGTCACTAAAGGATTTGATAGTTACCAATGGGTAGATTGTGATAACGGATTCGCTCCTATTTCTGGCGCTACCGATGCACATTTTTCACCTAGTCAAAATGGAAGCTACGCAGTTATAATGAAAAACAACTCATGTACAGATACATCTGAATGTAAAACAATTAACAATGCAGGACTTTCGGATGAAGACTTAAACTACTTGAATATTTATCCAAACCCTACATCAAGTCAAGTTACGGTATCATTAGGTAACAATGAGAAAATCGCGAATGTTCGTGTTTTTGATTTAGCAGGTAAAGAAATTCAAAACAAAGCAATAAACAATAGCGCTCAAACAAATATTATCATTCAAGGAAATAGCGGGTTTTACATTATTGAAGTAACAACTCAAAGCAATCAAGTAGTTCGAAGAAGAATTAGTAAACTTGATTAAGAAATAATTACAAGATTAAAAAAACGCCAAGCTTATTCAAGTTTGGCGTTTTTTCATTCTATGAGCTACACAATTTGGTTAATAAAAACAAATAGTCAACATCAGGAAGCCATAGTAGACAAATCTAAAATGTGTTTTCACTATCTTGGGAAGACCTAATAGATTTAATTTGTTTTAGTTTTCATAGACTATTTATATAGTAAAAAAATAGTAGCAATGAAACATGATCTATCATAAGCGATCTTGAAAAAAAATAAAAAAGGAAAGTTTTTTATATAATATTAAACTCGATTGTTTTCTTTTAAGAATTAATTCATTACATTTGCAGTCCGAATTTTACGGATAATATTAATAATTAATTAGATTAGCTATGTACGCAATTGTAGAGATAGCAGGGCAACAATTCAAAGTTGAAAAAGATCAACGTTTGTTTGTACACCGTTTAGATGCTAAAGAAGGAGACACAATCAACTTCGACCGTATTCTATTGACAGGTGATAAAGACAAAATTAACGTTGGCGCCCCAGCTATAGATGGTGTAACAGTTTCTGCGAAAGTAGAACGTCACCTGAAAGGAGATAAAGTAATTGTCTTCAAAAAGAAAAGAAGAAAAGGTTACCAGAAACAAAATGGTCACCGTCAACAGTTTACTGAGTTGACTATTACAGGAATTAAAGCATAAACACAAATTAATTGATTTTATCTTTTAATTGTAAAAACTAAATAAAATGGCACATAAAAAAGGAGTCGGAAGTTCGAAAAACGGTCGTGAATCGCATAGTAAGCGCCTTGGTGTAAAGATATTTGGAGGACAAGCTGCTTTAGCAGGTAACATTATTGTTCGCCAAAGAGGTACTAAGCACCATGCTGGTTTAAACGTAGGAATAGGTAAAGACCATACATTATACGCATTATCTACTGGAATCGTTGAATTCAGAAAGAAAAGAGATGACCGTTCATATGTTTCTATTGTTCCTCTAGAGGAGACAGTTGAAGCATAAGTAAGGAAATTAAATAAATTTTAAAATGCCATCAACTTTGTTGATGGCATTTTTTTGTATCTTTATTTTATTGAAATTATAAGATTATGAAAAGTGTGATTCGTTTTTTTACTCTTGGGGCTATATTCGCCTTCGCGATGTCTTCCTGCAATGTTCAAAACATTGAGAAGTACAATGAGGAATTCAAAGGTGAATGGCGCACAGGAGTTTACTACTCACCCACAAAAAGCGATTCTATTCGTAATTTCCTGACAATTGATGGTATCAATAGTGGATTTGGTATCGCATGTAAGAAGAATGATCCTTTTGAAAAGTGCTTGTACTTTCAGACAGGAAAGGTAAGGTACAATAAAGCCAGTAAAGGAATTCAAGTTGGAAACTCAGTTCAACAAATACACTCAGTAGATAAGGAACCTTTTATAAACAACAGCGGCAGTTGGGAATTAGTAATTGACAGTATCAGTTACTATAAGTATTAATAATCAATTATAATTGATATCATTACGAATTCGACGAGGATAACGTGTTAGCTTTATATGCTTCTGTTTAATGTTTGAATGTGATAAGTTTGAATTAGGAATAAGCTTCAGTTATTCGTAATTATTAATCTAACTGCCTACTGATGATGATAAGGTTCTCCTTTTAGAATTGTCAACCCCCTATACAATTGTTCGATAAAAAACATCCTTACCATTTGATGAGAAAATGTAAGTTTACTTAACGCTAACTTATCATTTGCTCTTCTGTATACCTCTTCTGAAAAGCCATAAGGCCCCCCAATTACAAAAACCAAACCTTGAGCTCCTGAATTAAACTGCTTCTGTATAAACTCAGAAAACTCAACTGAGCTATACTCACTTCCTTTCTCATCTAACAAAACAACATAATCATTGGGTTTGATCTTTTTTAGAATGGCTTCGGCTTCAATCGTCTTAATTTCCAGCTCTGACCGCTTCTTTGAGTTTTTCAAATCAGGTAACTCAATCGTTTCAAATGAAGTATAGCGTTTTACTCTCTTGGTGTATTCTTTTTCACCTTCAATTAGAAAAGGTTTACCGGTTTTACCGACATAGATCAATTTAGTCTTCATGGAAAGGAGGCAATCGTTAAAGATTCAATTTGATGTTCATTTTGGATTTTCTTAAACTTAATGCTCACACGGTACTTTATATTCGACTGGTAATCTCCTACAGCAAAAGTAGAAGCCCCCTCATCTTTACCTTTAAAACTAAATGAAAATGATTTTGGAGGGTTGCTTTTAAAAAAACTACTCAGTACTTGAGTACCTTGTGACCTGCTGTATACGCCTTCTTTCCCTTCAATAGATATTAGCATTTTAGCAGTTCCATAGTTAATTACTCTAGTTGCGTCACCTTTAGAAAAGGCATTTTCAAGCTCATTAAATGGAACCGATAAAATTGACATTAGCATAAAAAATACGCTCAATATGGATGTGATGATATAATTCATTTCTTTTCTATAATTCCTTCACTACATACAAATTTTATGCCTTTAAAGTATATCGCATAACTATCCTCTGAATTCAATATATTGGTTTGTCTTTTTCAGATTATAACTTTGTTATTTAATCCATTAATTAGCTCATCTTTAAGTACCCAACCTCTTTTTCTAATAAATATCTATAATGCCCACGTGGTAAGTCTTTTTTAGTTAATCCAGCAAACTCAACACGATCGAGAACAATGATCTCATACCCCAGTTTCCCCATCATTAATTTTACGATATTGCTCTTATTTGAAAGGATTCTTACTCCGATTTCATTATGAGATTTACCAGTAACAAAACTCGCTTCTTCTGCACTAAACATCTTGTCGTCTACAAACATACCCTTGGTAAGTTTCTCTAAATCTTCATCTGAAACAGACTTATTTAAAACAACATGATAAAGTTGAGAAACCCTAAACTTAGGATGCATCAGCTTCTTTTCCATATCGCTGTCATTGGTATACAACATGAGACCTGCAGCAGCTCTATCCATTTTACCTACAGGATAAAGGACTTCTTTACATGCTTTTTGAATGAAATGATAAACAGACTTTTTGTTTGGATCATCATCTAATCTAATGGTAAAATCTTTTGGTTTGTTTACCAAAACATATCTTTTTGTATCGTGCCTAACCGCTGCACCATCATATCTGACAGTATCGCTTGGATTTACTTTATATCCTAACTCAGTAATCACTGTTCCGTTAACACTAACAACACCTGATGCAATTAAAGTATCTGCTTCTCTTCTTGAACAGATTCCAGCATTAGATAAATATTTATTCAATCTGATTTTATCATCAAACTTTGGCAAAGGCTCACCTTGTCTGGTACGTTGTCTCTTAGGAACACCAGCAGTTCCAGAACCTACTTTATCTTTGAATTTATCAGATAAATATTTACTTTCTTGTCCTGTATATTTAGAATTCCCTCCCTTTCTTTTCTCTCTACTTTTTGGATTATCTCCGTTATTTCTACTCATATTCTAATAATTATTGTGTAAAGATAAAGAAAGACAATGATAAATTCTGTATAAACTTATTGCAGTCTACATTTTATCAAGATCCAAGTATGGAACATAAATAACAGTCACACTTTTATAAAAGTGTTAGACTCTAGGATAAAATGCTTCATCTATGTGTTCAATAAATGTTCCATGGGAATTATGCACAATAGAAATGATATCAAATTGCGCTTCCACATCTAAATCTCTGGAGACAATATAATTATGGGCACATTTTATGATCTGATTTTGCTTGTGTCGGGTCACGGACTTCCACGGAGGGCCTAACTCTGATGTAGTTCTTGTTTTCACTTCTACGAAAACCACCTTTCCGGGCATTTCATAGATAATATCTACTTCATTTCGATGAAATCGATAATTTGTATCAAGAATACGAAGTCCTTTTTTACGTAGAAACTGAAGGGCTTGAAGCTCTCCAAAGTCTCCTAATTCTTTGGTGGTCATATGAGTATTTTTTTTAGGTTGATCTTAAGTTCTATATAAAAATTCGTTTTTCCAAAATATTAGACATAAAAAAAGGAGTTCCTGAGAACTCCTTCAATTTCATATAAAGTTTGAGATTTACTCACTCCACTTACCATCAGTAATAGCACAAGCTACTTTAGCCGATTTAATTTCACTACTAGAGTGGTCTTTGTCATTATAAACTGCTTTTGAACCATTTGGATACTCACATTTGTACTCTTTTTTACAAGAAGTTAAAGCTAAAGCTCCGAAAGCCATCCCTACAAATAATACTTTTTTCATAATCGTGTTAATATTAGTTTAACGTGCAAAATAATAATATTTTTGATTCCTATTGATTATAAATATTAGTCAAATAGAAAATGGAGCTCAATTGAGCTCCATTTATAATTTTGTTCCTAAAAGAAAGAAATTATTTTGAACTCCAAGTTCCAACAACAACTCCTGACTCACACGCTTTTTTAGCGTCTTCAGCATCACCTTTCTTAAGGTCATTATAATTTACAACGTTGTCAGGACTTCCTGGAACCTTATATGTACAAGTGTAATCTTTTTTACAAGAAGTTAAAGCTAAAGCTCCGAATACCATACCTACAAATAATACTTTTTTCATAACGGTTATTTTTTTGATTAGATCATAAAATTATAACATTTATTAACTTTTCATAATTCTACGTATGTTAATTTCATGAAAACAATTGTATAACAGTTAAATTCGCAGTCAACTATTCATATGTAACTTATTAATATACAATGAACACATTATAAACACTGTATTTGATTAAAGAGGCATTCCAAGAGTATTTACATATTTAAAACACCTCAAAATAGAGCAAGTGGAATATATAGGTTGAACATATGATTTTTTTATTCTAACAACCAGCTACTCACTCAATAGTAGTGATTTGTATGAAAAAGCAAAAAAAAGGAGCCCCTAAGAGCTCCTAATCTATTTTATAAATGATGGATTATTTAACAGACCAAGATCCTTTAACCAAACCACTTTCACATTCTTTCTTTTGGTCTTCTGCCTCTCCTTTAGTTAAATCATTATAATTAGTAACAACTTCTGAACCTCCTACAGTAGTAGTACACTTGTAATCTTTTTTACAAGAAGTTAAAGCCAAAGCTCCAAAAACCATTCCTACAAACAATACCTTTTTCATAATTTTATAATTTTTAGTTAATATTTAGTAACAACCAAAGTAGTTAGAATCTTTTTATTTCATTTATTTAAAAAACATAAAAAAACATAAAATTCCAATCAGATTTCTATTGTTCCTCCAACCCAACAGAATCTTATTACTTTAATAGAAGTTGATTGTTCGAAAAAAAATATGGTTTTACATGTCATCTCTACCAATACAGATCCTTTCTAAAGAATTAGTTTCCGGTATTACTAAAGACTATAGCACTTTTGTTTCATAGATAATTATCGTTTGAATAAAAAACATTATATTTAATTAAAACTTAAAACATGCTTGACAAAATTAACCTTGAAAAAATCTTATTTCTTGACATAGAAACAGTTCCACAGACGTATGACTTTAAAGATTTAGGTGAAACTACTGCCGAATTATTTAATCAAAAGACTCGATTTCAACAAAAAGACGGAACTACTGTTGAAGAAATATATAATCAACGCGGTGGCATTCTCGCTGAGTTTGGAAAAATCGTTTGTATTTCTGTAGGCTATATTCATCAAACCCATACAGGAAAAGAAATCAGGTTGAAATCGTTTTATCATGAAGATGAAGAAACTTTATTGAAACAATTTGCCAAACTATTAAATGATCATTACAGTAGTCCTTATCATTTACTTTGTGGCCACAATGCGAAAGAGTTTGACTTCCCCTATATTGCTCGTCGAATGTTAATTCATGGATTAAAACTTCCATTGCCTTTAGATATTGCAGGTAAAAAACCGTGGGAAGTTAACCATTTGGATACTTTAGAGCTGTGGAAATTTGGTGATTACAAACACTATACCTCCCTCCCACTTTTGTGTCATATTTTCAAAATCCCAACACCAAAGGATGATATTTCTGGAGCTGATGTGGCAAGAGTTTACTTTGAGGAGAATGACCTTGAGAGAATAAAAGTATATTGCGAAAAAGACGTTGTAGCGTTAATTCAGTTATTTTTAAAAATGAAGGGTGATGGCTTGGTTGAAGAAGGTGACATTATTTATTCTTAGTGCAGTATTAATAACATTTACTTCTTGTGAAAGAGCTCGAAACAAAGCCGAAATTGAGAAATCGGGAATCATTTCTAAAGAAGAGTTGATTGTTCGCTTTTTTAATAAAATCCAAAATTGGAGAACTGAATCTGTGGAGGCAATTGATAGTTTAGGCTATCAAATTAGTCAACTGGATTCCTCTTTAAATTTTCTTCCATACCTGAATGATTACGACAATGGAGCTTTTATTTTCACCTCTAATAACAAAGGTGCTTTTGATATTTTCGAAAACAGTTCCTTCCTTAATAAAAGTATAGTCTCAGAGCAGAATAATTATAAGGTCTGGCGCAAGAAATTAAATAACCTACAAATATTAGATTTGAGCATTGAGCCTCATCCTACATTAGACTGGATATTCGTTATTCGGTTGAGAAGCCAGGAGTAATTGATTATCAATTTCGAATTTTAGAATTACGTAAATGTTAATTGTTAACGAGAACGAAAAAACACTTCGTAAGTTTTAATGTTTGAATTAGAAGAAAATTAACAAGTGGAACGCAGTTTATGGATTTTCTAATTCAATGATCATCCGTAAATATCATTTAGGACACCAGCTAATCGAACTCCTCCTTTAAGCAATTGGTTTTTCATAACGCTCCAATTCGCATACATGTATTTATATTCCCAAGCATATCCGCTTCCAAAATCATAAATACCATCCCGAAACTCCATACATTGATGTGCCCAATCCTCAACGTTATCGGTCTGCCATGAAACCACTTCATCATTAGAAGGATGATTAATAATCTCTGTCAATTCAGTATAACTGTATTTTTTACCATCAATGATGTCACTGTCCCAAACTCGGTGAAGATTTGAGTTCTCTCCAAACCAAGAAACCTTAACATCGTTTCCACCTTTATCTGTTCCATTTCCAACATGTAAAGGCTGATGAATATCTCCTACCAAATGGATCAATATCATGAGGTACTCCTTTTCTAATTCTGGATCTAAGTTTTCCGACTTTAATTGTTTAACCACAAAGTTAATTCCTGCAATGGCATCACCTTTCGGGTTCAGATTGGTTTCACTGTATTTCATCCCATCTGGAATAGTTACATAATGCCACGGACCTAAAGAATCATATTTTTTATCAGATTTGATATCATCCATCCAATTACTCACCTCCGCTATCGTTTGATGTCCTAATATATCTTTTATTCTTGTTTTAGTTGATTCGTTCAGGTGCTTACTCGCAACTTCGCCAACTACACGGTGCCCTAACATTCCCCAAGCCTTACTTTCTAAGGAATAAACAAAAGATAAAGCGATTAAAACAACTGTGAATATAAATTTCATCTTGATTTGGTTTTTTCACAAAGTTAGAGCTTTTATTAGAAAATAGAATGATTAACAATTCTATAACACTTGCAACCTAAGAATTAAGAAATTAAATAGAACTTTTCTAAACTATTACACATTTCAGATGTTTAATGGTTAACTTTGTAAACTTTTTCGAGATAAGAGTATCGATGACAGCCTTTAAAGAACAAATAACTCCATTAGGAAAACTTTTCGCTATACTGACCAAACAGTACATCGGAATCTTGGGTACAAAACTCGAAAAACTGCCTATTGATAGGAATTACTATGCTTTTTGGGTAATTTTCAAAAATGATGGTAAAATAACTTCTAAAAGACTGGCTGAAATTTTACAAACGGACAAAGTATTAATCGTTCGCATTATAAAACACCTCATTGAAAAAGACTTCATCGAACGACTTCAGCACCCGAATGACAAAAGATCATTTTTACTTCATGTTACCCCCAATGGTAGAAAGTATTTTCCAATCATTGAAAAGGCAATAATTGAAACAGATCAACAATTCACTTCTGCAATTGGCGAAGGGAATAAGGATCTTTTCCTTTCTGAAATAACAAACTTGGTCAATTCAATCGGTCCGATAGAAGGAGACAGAATTGTCCTAGAATACAAAAGATTAAATAAATAGAAAATGAATAAAAAAGCACTTCTTTTTTCACTTCCCTTATTTCTCGCCTTTTCATGTGGCGAAGACCCAGGGTTAAAAAACAACAACGGTCAAATTGACTATACCAATGTTGATTATTACGTCGCTCAACCTGAATCTTTTGAGGAAATCATTACAATTCCAGGGAAAACAATGCCTTTCGAGCAAGTAAAATTGTACAGTGAAGTAAATGGTAGAGTGAAGAAAATTCACTTTGAAGAAGGAAATCATGTTAAGAAAGGTCAACTTCTTGTGACTGTGGACACAGACATTCTTCAAGCTGAGAAAAGTAAACTAGCAGTTGATTTAGAATTGGCAAAGAAGGATGAAACCCGTAAGAAAACACTTTTAGAAAGTGAAGCGGGAACACAAGAGGCATTAGAGCAGTCTGAATCACGCACGAATTCATTAAAAGCTCAAATTCAATCTTTAGACGTTCAAATTTCGAAAGGTAGAATCACCGCACCTTTTGAAGGAACGGTTGGATTAAGACAGATTAGTGAAGGAGCATTTATCACCACCAATGATTTAATTACAGTACTGGCTCAAACCAATCAATTAAAGGTGGACTTCTCTATTGCACAGCGTCATGCTCACAAAGTAGAGAAGGGACAAAAGGTTACTTTACGTCCGCCATCAGACTCTTTAAACCCAACTCCGATTAGCGCTACTGTTTACGCCATGAATCCGGTGATTAGTGAAAATACACAAATGCTAAACGTTAGGGCTAAAATCGACAACGGACAAAACATTGTAGCTGGTGGTTTTGTGAATGTTGATTATAATTTGGGCGAAACGGCCAATAGTATCAGCGTTCCTACTTCTGCAATTGTTTCAGTAATTGATGGTCAAGTGGTATGGGCATTTGAAAATGGAAAAGCGATACAACGCAAAGTAAGTATAGGTAACCGTTCAAGTAGTAAGGTTCAAATCTATGGTGATGTAAAACCAAATGACACAATTGTTATTACAGGCCTTTTAGGGATGAGAAACGGAATGTCAATTAAAGCGAAAAACGAAATTAAATGAGTATTTCATCATTAAGTATAAACCGTCCGGTTTTAGCAATGGTAATGTCCATTGTTATAATCATATTTGGAGGAATTGGGTTCTACTCCTTAGGAGTGAGAGAATTTCCTTCTGTGGATCCACCAATTATTACAGTGACCACAAACTATCCTGGTGCAAACGCCGACATTATCGAGTCTCAGATTACTGAACCACTTGAGGAAGCAGTAAATCAAGTACAAGGAATTCGTACCATGACTTCTGTAAGTAGTGATGGTCGTAGTACAATTACTGTAGAGTTCAATTTAGATTTGGACCTTGATAACGCTGCCAATGATATTCGAGATAAAGTATCTGGAGCTATTCGACTGTTACCAGATGATGCAGATCCACCAATTGTTGCGAAATCAGATGCCGATGCAGAGACGATATTCTCATTGACTGTTCAATCGGACACTAGGAGTTTATTGGAGTTAACAGATATTGGAACGAATCTTTTTAAAGAACGTTTGCAAACAATTTCTGGAATCAGTAGAATCTATCTTTGGGGAGAGAAAAAATATTCCATGAAATTAATGTTAGAGCCGAACAAAATGACGGCAAAAAACATTACAGCTCCAGAGGTAAGAACTGCTTTATTACGTGAGAACATTGAGTTGCCTTCGGGAAGAATTGAAGGTGATAATGTGGAGTTAACTATACGTACGTTTGGAAGGTTATCAACTGCCGATGAGTTCAATGATCTTATTATCCGTGAAGAGAATGGTGAAATCATTCGTATGAAAGATATTGGTTCTGCAGAAATGCGTCCAGAAAACGAAAGATCACTTCTACGTGGAAATAAAGGAGTACCTATGATTGGTATTGCAATTCAACCACAGCCAGGAGCCAATTACATTGAAATTGTTGATCAAGTATATGAAAAGATCAACGAGATCAGTATTGATTTACCAGAGGACATTCATTTGGGTGTTGCTATGGATACTACAGAGAACATTCGAAAATCAATTGACGAAGTAAAGGAAACTGTTATTGTCTCCTTCTTGCTGGTAGTTATGGTAGTGTTCCTCTTTTTAAGAAACTGGAGAACAACATTGGTCCCAATTATCGCTATTCCAATTTCATTGATTGGTACATTCTTCATTATGTATTTGATGGATTTCTCGATCAATATA
>Ga0209075_1000855_pt1 | contig 29396 bp, 31 predicted proteins | sample Stecom2011_FD_187523 | JGI IMG/M metagenome (GOLD analysis project Ga0209075, IMG submission 187523) | Agricultural soil microbial communities from Utah to study Nitrogen management - Steer compost 2011 (SPAdes) (version 2) | ecosystem: Environmental > Terrestrial > Soil > Agricultural land...
TTGGCAGATCCACCGCCAAAGGCCACAATCCCCTGGCATTCATTGTCTTTATACTCCTGTAAAGCCTCCTGGATATTATCGATGGTAGGATTGGGCACTGTCTTATCATAGACGGCGTACTCTATTCCCTCTTGGGCCAGCCCCTGGAGCAACTCGTCCATCAGACCCAGGGCAACGATGCCCGAATCGGTGACCACCAACACCCGACGGATTCCCTTTTCCTTTATAAGGGCAGGCAAACCCCGTACACTGTTCGCACCTTCCAACAATTGGGGCCTACGCCAAGGCAAAAGATACATTGCTACACGGAAAATCCACTGGTGAACCCGACAATATAACTTGTACACAGTAGCACCTCCGGAGAGATTAACACATATGTTAAATATATTCGGGACACGAAGGGACAATTCCTGTATTGACTGGGAGTAAAAAAAGCACCTGTATAGGCGCTTTTGAATACTAATCCCTTTCCCCTTTGACTTTCATTACTAAGTCATAAAGCAATTTTATCGACATATGGCGGCGGGGGTCCAGGGTAATGCGGTACTTGGATTTGCCCACGTAGAACTCCAACATGTCGGAAAAGGTAATACTCATGCTGGACAAATCCCGGTAATGAACGGTCTCGGCCCCTTGGCCGCTTTTTAGCTCCAGCCACTTCGGCAACAGATTGAGTTGAACCTGCTCCTTTTTCCTCTTGCCTGTTTCGATGTCCAGCTCTTCCAGCTGCACATCGGAATTAGCGAAGGAAAATCCTTTCTGGATTATGTCGCGCAGGTGGCTTTGCTGCCAACGATTCCAGGAGACGGTATCAGTAAACTCCCGACAGCCTTCAATTTCTCCGTAATGGTTTACGGAATACTCTATATTACAATTAGTGCAATGAAAACTGTCTCCCTGGGACTGGAAACTGTTAACCGCCTGGCAGTTGGGGCAGAGGTAGAGCAACCTCTGGATATACTCGGCCAAATTATGGCCTTTGAAATACACCCGGCTCTGCCGTTGCCACTGGAATTCATTGTAATCCAGCTTTTCTTTTAAAACACGGTGTAATTCTTTGGCTGATTTGCTTAGCACCGTTTCCCTGTCCAGGATTTTGCTAATCTCCAGCACCATTTTCCCTCGGCGGGACTGGGATGCCCAGCGGGGAGTGCTGAGGTAGCCGCCCTTGAAGAATGCAGCATAGACCGGCAACTTGAGCAATTTGACCAGCTTTGCGGTGGAAGGAATAATGTAATCTGTGGTGCCATCCCAATTCCGTCCCCCCTCAGGGTACAACCCTACGGGGTGGCCCTGTTTCACATGTTTAACTAAGTCCCGGATGGACTTTGCATCCCCCCGATTCTTGGCAAAGGGAATGCTCTCCATCATGGCCAGAAGAAGTTTCTTTATATGGCTATCTTGATTGGCATCACCGGCGATGTACCGAATCAGGCGCTTGGAATACGCGTTGCTGATCACAGGATCGTAGTTGGTGACATGGTGCCCCAGCAACAGATAAGGCCCCTTGGCTTCTTGTAAAGCATTGGTCTCCACCTGTATGTTAAATTTGTGCCTTAGAAATAAACGCACCGGTGGCTTGAGAATGTAATAGATATAATCCCCCAAGGTCAAACTCATTTTCTCTCCCCCTCAGTCGAAGTTACCCCGTAACTTTACATATTTTCGATGAAAACTTACTGATTCCCTCCCTCTCGTTCGTAATTAGCGCTGGTTCTGAAAAAACCTGGGGCGATTGGGAGATAGAAGGAGGAAAATCCCTATGGGCAAGAGCAACAGGCTAATCCACTGAGAGGTGGACAGACCGAGGAAAATTCCCCGCACATCATCATAGCGAAAATACTCCAACACAAACCTCTCAATACCATAAAAGGTAAAGTAAAACCCTAGAATCTGACCCCTCTGTCGGGATTTACGTGAAAAAACAAATATCGCGACAAAGAGGATTAGGTTCAGACCAGATTCCAGCAATTGCACGGGGAATAAAGTGATATCCTGAGGCGCCAGGCCGGAGTGAAAGTGTAGCCCCCAGGGCGAATCCATGGGGCGGCCATAGCAGCAGCCGGCGCAGAAGCAACCGATGCGGCCCAGGGCATGAATCAAAGGCACCGAGGGGATGAGGGCTTCGGTTAAGCCCACAAAAGGTAGCTGAAACTGCCGGGCATAGATATATATTCCCAGCAGACCGCCCAGGACACCGCCGTAGAACACAAATCCGTAGGATAACAACTGGCTTACATACTCCCATGTCAAAGCCGGAGGCTGTTCTAGCGCCAGAAGTTGGGGCACAGTAATGATTAGGTAGAGAATTTTGGCCCCGAGAAAAACCCCGATTCCTGCGTAACAACTGGAATAAAGCCGATCCTCCCGGGAGATTCCAGTTTGGGGAGGAAAATATACTGCCACCAAAACACCTAGGGCAACGCCGATGGTTATCATGAGTCCGTACATAGGTATTTGGAGATTAAAGATATGGATATAGGGCAACATGGTATCCCTCCCGAAAAACAAAAGGCAAACAAAGCAGATCTCTGTTTGCCCGTTGCATATGTTCTCTTAGTAATAGGTCGTGCTAGCCAGCAAACACCCCATACAGGCTAGACAAGCGACAAGTGCCAAGACGCATATGGCGATGGCAATGATGCTGAGGACAATACCTGCTGTGGCCATTCCAGCATTTTGGTCAGATTCTTTCTTCGCGTTGATACCTAGGATGAGGCCGACAATACCTAGTATAATTCCGACAGCAGCGCCGCCTTGGCCAAACACGACACAGATTACAGCCAATATTCCCAGGACCAGAGAGGCGATAGCCTTACCGTTGTTTTCCTGCACATTCTCCCCCCTCCCAACTGTATAAACCTATTATATGCTAATACCAGCTTGGGTCAAACCTAAATTATTCAATCTCCGCCACTTCTTTGACATTGTCTATCTTCAGCAAGCGCACGTTTCCCTGGCCTTTTTTCCCTGTCTCCACAACCTTAATCCAGTCCTCATCCACTTTTTCCACCCGGCACTTTAGTTTTGGGGAAAAATCGCTCTCCAGAATCAGCGTACAGTTTTTCCCTTCCAGCTCCTTCAGAATATCAGACATGGTAGACTTCCCTCCCGTAATTTTAGTTTCTAATTTTTTGACCTTTGCCTGTAATTTTTTTACCTTATCGGGCAGGCCGAAATAGAACATAACTAACATAAAAGCCATGACTCCAAAAAACTCCACTGTCCACTCTCCTTTCCTCTTCTCTATTCCCAAACTCTAGATGCTGTTCAGAACCGCTTCAATTGCCAGCCGCAACCCTTCCCCAATGGTAGCGATGGGCATGGATGGCTGTGGAGAATATATGGCTGCTGCTTGGGTGGTGCTGTAAGGGACATGGATGAATCCACCCAGCATATCCGGATACTGTTTTCGCCAAGACAATATATTATACATGACATCATTGCATACATATGTTCCTGCAGAATAAGATAACGCCGCGGGAATGCCATGGTTTAAAATGTTCTGGACAATGGTCCGGGTGGGAAGATTGCTAAAGTAAGCATTTTCCCCTTGAGGAATTATGGCCTCGTCCTGGGGACAATTGCCCTCATTGTCGACGGAACGGGAATCACGTAAATTCACCGCCACCCTTTCCACACAGATGCTGGACCTGCCCCCGGCCTGACCAACGCTGATGACGACCCGAGGCTGATGAGTCTGGACAAGGCTTTTTAAGACCTGGGGCGCCTTACCAAATACCGTGGGCAGCTGAGCTTTTATAATCTCGGCTCCCTGAATAGTGTCAGGCAATGTTTTGACAGCTTCGTAGGAGGGGTTTATTTTTTCGCCGCCAAAGGGTGTAAATCCTGTGACAATTACCTTCATAGCTATCCACTCCCTCACTTGGTCCCGATGACCAGGTTTTTAATTTCTTCGTCTAATTTCTTAATCTTACTGCTCTCCCAAGCCCTCATTTCCTCCAATTTACCCATTACCTGCTGGACCTCACTCTGGACCCGTTCCACGCTGGCCCGGGAGTTATTGATTTTAGACTGCATGAAAAGGTCGGCCAGCAAGCCGTCAAAGAAAAAGTCAGCGAATTTAGCAAAACCCCCAGTCTCGAAATGCATATTCTCGTTAATTTGCACATCAGACAGCTCGGTATTAAATCGCCGCAACAGTACATGGGCCCGCTCCGCTTCTTCCTTGGCTGAGTCGATATGGGAATGCTTGACTATACTCGTCAAGAGGCCGCCGCCCAGCACATCCCAGGTGCCCCAGCCTTTGGCACTACCCAAGCTGCGCAGAGTGCTATCCAGGCTGCCCAGGACTGCCCCACCAGCGGCAATGGCCTCGTTTACTTCCTGCAACCGGTTCTTAGCATCATTCAACTCCTCGCTGTACTCCATCAGCTGTTGGGCAGCCGGAGAACCAGTCTTCTCCAGCATCTCCCGCTTTTGGGCATACAGGCACCGATATGTGCTATGACTTTCGCTATAACATCGCCGCTCAGCGACCAACTGCTCAATTTCTTGTTCCACATCCCCCAAGTCTGCTATAGCCTGGTCGTAGTTGAGCTTGGCGGCCAAGGCCTCTTGGCGCTCCTTCTCCATTCGCTTTTCTAAATCGCCCAAAACCGAGGAGAAAAGCGCAGCCAAGCCCCCGCCTTCTAATTTCTGGACATCCCTGCTTTCCATGGCCAGCTTCCCTTTCAACTCTTGAACTTTGGTCTTGAGGGAGCGCTGCTCTGCCCGTAAATGTTTCAGCATTGTGTCGATTTGATTGAGGCGAAATATATCGTGTTGCGCTTGTCCCAATTGTCGATTAATCTCAGTAAACATTTTTCCCCTCCCTAATTTCTCCCTACGTATTTATACTACTACGACAGGAGATATCCTTCAAATACCCCATTGTTATATTGTTACCCGCTCTTTAGGCATAGAAAATTGATCAAATCCTTGACATAGAACACATGTTCTTATATTGTTATAATAGAAACTGTGGTAATATTTCGTTAAGGCGGTGAGACTATGCCTTCCCTGGCCTTAATTAGGGAGCCTGGCCGGGACTATGGGGCTCCAATCAATCAGCATGATACCGGCTATAAGTACCTTTTGAGCAACAAAGCTACTTTCCTGCAATCCTTACGTTCCTTTATTCAGGCCGACTGGGTTGAGGAACTGCGACTAGAAAATATTTCCCTCGTTCAAAAATCCTTTATCTTGCATGACTTCCGTCATCAAGAGGCGGATCTAGTGTATAGAATACGTTTGGCAGACGAGGACATATATTTCTATATGCTATTGGAATTGCAATCCACCGTCGACCCAATGATGCCCTTTCGCCTCCTCATGTACATGGTAGAGATTTGGCGAAACTTCATCTTCAATGAAAGCAAATCCTCTATCCGAGCAAGGGTGACGCTGCCTGTGATTGTTCCCTGTGTCCTTTATAACGGTAAAAACAAGTAGACGGCCCAAAAAAGCTTTGGTCAGTATCAAGCAGGGTTTAAACATTTTAAAAACTATGCCTTGGATTTTAGGTATATCCTCATTGATGTCAACAGATATGAAGATAATCATTTACTGACTCTGGGTAATTTAATGGGTAGCGTGTTCTATCTCGGCGATTAATTGCCAAAAATCTCCTTAGGTTGGGGTTAAACCACAATCAAATTGCGAAAGCTTCAGAGCTTCCCCTGAGTGAGATTGAAAACTCCAGACCTTTCCTAAAAATTGACAAACGTTCTGTTTCGTATATGCTCCCCCTTAGGTTGCAAGACAGGAGGGGGGTCCTTTTGTACAGAAATACTACCTATCCGTTCTCGTGCTAAAGCCGAAAGCCGCTCCAATGAGCGGCTTTCGGCTTTAGCGAATGTCAAAAATTTATATTATGTCACCCTTTTTCTTGGCGGCTGCATCTATACTAAGCCCGATTCCAGCGCCAATGCTGATTCCAAAGGATAGCCCCAGGGCCAAGTTGTCAAATACGACGAGACCGAATACTAATCCTACGCTCATTCCCAAGCTCATATAGAGACTCATATGATGGCCCTCTTCAATCAACTTGTGTTCGTCCTGGAGATGAGAGACAATTTCATTAATCAAACGCTGATAGCCCTCAACAACCTGCTTTTCCAGGCCATTACTCAAACTATCCAGAGTTTCATCCAGGGAGCAGAGATATTCTTGACATTCCTGACACTGGGAAAAGGAATTAAGCCGTTGGACAACCTTTTCCAGCAAATCCAATCTCAGTTCCCCGGCCTTCTTTTCGTCGACCTTTTCCCTAAGAAGCTTGCAACCTTCTACAACAGAACTAAGCCTTTCCACGTTTTCCCCCTTCACAAACTACACGCTATAATTTTTCCTCCCGCATGAACCGAGCGTTAGTCCCGTCGATGGCATTGAACTCGGCCTGGGCCTTTGCACCAATTGCGTCGGGATACTGGTTTACCGCCTCGATGTAATCCTCCTCATCTATGGCCACTATATTGCCCCCGGCATAGATTACCTTTCCATCCACCGCCGCCAGTGCCACCTCGTCTCCCCTAGCGCTATAGACCAGGTTGGGGACTATGTTGCGCATGGGGTGGGTGTAGACCGGTAACATGGTGGGTTTGGACACGTCGATGGCGATGAAATCTGCCTGTTTGCCCAATTCCAGAGACCCCACAGTATCCCCCAGGCCCACTGCCCTGGCCCCCTCGATGGTGGCCATGCGCAGAGCCCGCCAGGCCGGAACAACCTCGGGATCCTGGTATTTTATCTTGTTGAGCAGCGCCGCCAGCTTCATCTCGTTGATTATGCTATGGCAATTGTTGCCCGGAGCCTGGTCCGAGCCCAGAGCCACATTGCCGCCGGCCTGCTGGAAAACCACCGACGGTGGCACGATACCATCGATGATGGCGATGGAACCAGGGCAAAGAACCATAGAGGCGCCACTTTGGGCCACCATTCTGGCCTCGTCATCCTTGGCATCAGTGAGGTGGACAGTAATTAGGGTTTCATCCAGGTAACCAACTTCCGCCAGCCAGTGTATGGGACGCTGGCCATAGCGCTGGACCACCTGGTAGGTCTCCCGGTCGCCTTGTTGGGTGTGCATGTGAACCTTGGTGCCCCGGGCCTTGGCCTCCCGCTGGATTTCCAGCAACAGTTCCTGGCTAACAAAGTCTGGACCCTGGGGACCGAAGAGAACCTTTATGCGTCCGCCTTCTCGGTCATGCCATTTATCATACAGTTTGAGATTGGCCCGGAAGGATTTCTGCCCCAATTCGTCATCAAACTCATAGACCTCACCGGGCTGGTAAACCCGGGACTTGGCAGACCGGATAGTCTGGGTGATGTGCCCTCGAGCACCAATTTTGCTGATGAACCGGCACACTGGCTCCATATTAGTGGAATAGTCCCCCAAGGTGGTGGTGCCAGCCCGGATGGCCTCAATGATGGCCAGTTTGCTACCCGCCAACATCGCCTTAGGGGTGGCAACATTACTGAAGGGCTGGAGGCCGTACATCATCCAGTTGCCGGTATCCTGGGCCAGTCCCCGCAGAACTGCCAATCCAGTATGCATATGGGCATCGATAAAACCCGGCAGTACCGCGTGTTTATCCAATTCCAATACTTCTTCTGCCCGGTATTCCTCCTCAATTACTTTGGCATCCTCCAGGGCAATTATCTTGCCGGAGTCCACGGCCATGGACACGCCGGTTTTGTAGCCCACTCCCACTCCAGCCATGGTAAAAAAGTGGGGTGCCTTGACAATCATATCAATCTTTTTCATGGAAACCCTCCCGGTAAATCTACACATCCAGAGTCATCTGCTGATAATTTAGGAGTTTATAACCCTTGTGCAAGTACAATTCTTGAGCCCGCTTATTGGTCTCAGTTACTTCTAGTCTAAACCTCTTGGCGGCAGGAAACTCATGGCGGATAAAGTCTAAAAACTCACTGCCCAATCCCCGCCCTTGCCATTGCTGCCGCAGGTAAAGCTCCTCAATCCAAACCACCATGCCTCCCACCTCGTTGGAGTAAGTCAGGCTGATAAGAGCGTAGCCTGCAATTCTCTCTGCATCCTCTAATATGTATGCCTTGGCATAGGGAGATGAGGATACCACCTCCTGAAAGGTCCTATGTATCCGAGAGGCAGGAATTTCATGCAGCACCGCTTCAGACTGGTAGAATTCTTGAACCATGGTAGTAAATATTTCTCTGTCATGGCTATTTATTTCGCGAATCAATTTTAGCCCTCCTGCGTATCCCATCATTCACCTGCAATATAAAGCAAAGGGCTAGTATTAGCCCTTTGCCAACCGCAATTGTCTTGACTGGCCGCAAAAACTCGACCTTTAATCGCTATTCGGATTGATTAGTTTCAGCAATATTTTTACCGAACTCTAGAGCCGCATTTTGGGCGTCTTCATCGGGATTCCATAAGTTTTTAAAACCCTCATTGATCACCTCAAAACCAGCGTCCTCCATCATTTGGTTGATAACTTTTACAGATTCGCCACTCCAACCATAGCAACCAAAGGCTGCGGCTTTTTTGCCTTTAAACCTCAATTCCTTGATGAGGTGTATAAATCCAGCCACCGAATGAAGAATGCTGTTGGAAATAGTTGGCGAACCGACGATGACCATCTTAGACTTAAAGACTTCGGTAATTAAATCGTTATCATCATACTTGGCCAAATTGTATACTTTGACAACCACATCGGAATCAGCTAGGCGAATTCCCTCCGCAATCCTTTCTGCTAATTTCTTGGTTCCCTTCCACATGGTGTCATAGATAATGGTAATTTGATTTTCTTGGTAGTTGTTGGCCCAGCTAGCGTACTTTTCGACAATCTGCATGGGGTTTTCACGCCAAGATATCCCATGACTGGTGGCAATGATATCAATAGGCAGGTTTAAGGACTTGATTTCATCCAGTTTCTTTCTCAAGAGTGGACTAAAGGGATTGAGAATATTAGCATAGTATTTAATAGCTTCATTGAACAAATCACATTGGTCGACTTGGTCATTGAATAAGTGTTCTGAAGCCAAATGCTGTCCAAAGGCATCGTTGCTAAACAAAATATTGTCCTGGGTAAGATATGTAGCCATACTGTCAGGCCAATGCAACATCTTCATCTCCACAAAGACCAGTTCTTTCCCATTGCCTATATCCAACTTGTCGCCTGTCTTTACCACATTAAAGTTCCAATCTTGATGATACTGTCCCTTCAAGGATTTCACAGCGTTGGCTGAACAGTATATAGGTGTGCTGGGGATGCGCTTCATCAAGGCAGGCAGGGCACCGCTGTGGTCCACCTCGCCATGATTTACAACGATATAATCAATCGTATCCAGATCGACTTCCTCAGCCAAGTTTTCCACAAATTCTTCGGCATAGGGTGCCCAAACAGTATCAACCAAGACTGTTTTTTCTTCCTCAATTAGATAGGAGTTATAGGACGAACCTTTGTGGGTGGAATAATCGTCGCCATGAAATCTTCTCAGTTCCCAGTCAACTTTACCTACCCAAGAAACATTATTTTTTACGGCTTTTCTCATTTATACCACTCCTTAAGTTAAATTATTGGTACTACTATTAAATTCTGATGTAAGTTGAATATATCATACCTAATATATCCATGCCACGCAATCGAAATCCGCACTCAATTGTAATCCCAAATAGGAGGAAGTCTAGCTCCCCCCTAAATACTGTTTAGCATATTGCGAGCCACCCAGACACCGGAGGCACTGGCCTGGGCCAAGCCCCGAGTGACGCCGGCACCGTCCCCGCCGCAATACAGGCCCTTAATATCTGTTTCCAGCTGCTGGGTCAGCTTGGGCCGGGCAGAGTAGAATTTCGCCTCCACCCCATAGAACAGGGTGTGCTCCGAGGCAATGCCTGGGGTCACTTTGTCCAGGGCCTGAGTCATTTCAATCAAGCTCTTCATGGTGTTATAGGGCAGGGCCAAGCCCAAATCTCCCGGCACTGCCTCTTTGAGGGTGGGCTCGATAAAGCTTTCTTTGATTCTCTTTTCGGTGGAGCGCCGACCCCGCATAATATCGCCAAATTTTTGAATGATCACTCCGCCGTTGGAAAGATCGGTGGCCCGGCGACATATTTCCCGAGCATATTCATTGGGCTTGTTGAAGGGTTCAGTGAATCTATGGGAGACCAACAAAGCAAAATTAGTGTTGGGAGAACCCAAGCTAGGATCGTTATAGGCATGACCGTTGGCAGCAATAATTCCGCTGTGGTTTTCGATGACAACATGACCCGAGGGATTGTTGCAAAAGGTCCTGACCTGGGTGCCCATGGATGTGTTAAATACAAATTTCCCCTCATACAGGTTTTCGTTGATCTCTCGCATCACGATATCTGAGGTCTCTACACGCACCCCAACATCCACTTGATTGTTGTACATATGTAGCTTTCTCTGGCCCAACACCCGGGTCAACCAACCCGAACCATCCCGGCCCGGGGCAATGAACACCAATTTGCTATTATACTCCTGGCCATTTTTCCCGCGGATTCCCCTAATATGCAGAGACCCAGCCTGCTCCTCTGTAATAATATCCTCCACTTCGGTGCCAAAAAGCATATCGACCCTGTCCTCGAGATAGGCATACACCGACTTGAGGATTTGAATATTGTATTCCGTGCCCAAATGGCGCACCTTGGCCCGGAGCAATTTCAAACCCGCCGCAAACGCCCGGTGCTCTATGCTCCTGACGGTCTCAGTATCAGGATTGGTGATGACCTCTGTGCCGCCATGGCTGAGATTTATGCCATCGACGTACTCAATCAGCTCCACCACCTTGGTTGAGTCTATATAGTCCGATAGCCAGCCACCAAATTCGGTGGTTATATTAAATTTACCATCGCTCCATGCTCCGGCTCCTCCGAACCCATTGGTGATGGAGCAAGCGGGCAGACAGCCGGGATATTCTTTATTACCCCCAGGAAGAGGACAGAACTGTACCTTACCCTCTTTGATGGGACAGCTCCTGTGATAAATGTCATTCCCCTTATCAACCATGAGAATTTTGGCATGGGGAGCCTTCAAGGTCAATTCATAGCAGGCGAAAATACCCGCAGGACCAGCACCGACTACTATAACATCATAATTGTTCATTTTACCACCTACATAGTTAAGTTATTTCGTCTATTATAGACCGATACCCTACACACTCAGTATCTTCGTCATCCTCTGCCCCACTTCCTCTATAGCAGTTTCCCTATAAAACAACGGACCTATTCCAGGTCCGTTGTTTTATAGCCATAGGATCAATATGCTAAGACCTCATGACCATCCTCGGTGACCAGCACCGTTACTTCCCACTGAGCAGTGGGTTGGCCGTCGGCGGTATAAGCTGTCCAGCCGTTATCTTTATCCAAGTATATCTCTGCTTTCCCCATGTTGATCATGGGCTCGATGGTGAAAATCATGCCCGGCACCAACAACATACCCGTATTCTCCTTAGCCACAAAGCTGACCCAAGGTTCTTCGTGGAATTCCAGGCCCACACCGTGGCCGCCAAACTCCCGAACCACGGCATAGCCATGGCCCAGGGCGTGCTGGTAGACGGCATGGCCCACATCACCTAAAAAGCCCCAGGGCTGCACCTGCTCCAGGCCTTTGTCCACACATTCCCGGGTAACCCGAACCAGCTTTTCTTTATCCGCTCCGATTTCGCCGATGGAAAACATCCTGGACGAATCAGAAAAGTAACCCTTATAAATGGTGGAGACATCTACATTAATAATGTCACCATCCTTCAGCACAACTTTGTCCGAGGGTATCCCGTGACAGACCTCATCGTTCAACGAAGTGCAGACGCTCTTGGGAAACCCCTCATACCCCAGGGGCGCTGGTTCTCCACCCAATTCCTTAGTCTTGTCGTAGACCAGTTTATCAATTTCCTCGGTGGTCATCCCAGTCCGAATGTTCTGGGCAACAAAGTCCAGCACCGCGATATTTACCAAGGCACTCTCCCGAATTCCAGCAATTTGTTCCGGCGTCTTGATTATCCCCCGGGGCGGTACTGTATGACCACGCCTGGCATAGGCATCAATCTTTTCATCGAAGGCAGCATGGCATTTTTTATATTTCTTGCCGCTACCACACCAACATGGATCATTTCTACCGATCTTTTTCCTCAACTATATCTCTTCCCTCTAATTTTCTATGCCCCGGCGGGCTTCTACACCCTGGGTGTAATAATGCTTTACTTCTCGCATCTCAGTGACCAAATCAGCATACTCCAATAACTCAGGGGGAGCATTACGACCGGTTAGAATTAATTCCACGCCGTCTCCCCTACTCTCCAGCAAAGACAGCACATCTTGCCAAGTAGACAGGCCAAAGTGCAAGGCTACCACCAATTCATCCAACACCACGACCTGGTATTCACCGCTGCTCACAGCATCCCGGGCCAGGTCCAATCCTTTTTTCACCAAATCAACATATTCTGCCGGCGGTTGGCCCGGCGGGAAGATTACTGCTTGTTTACGCCATTTGGCCAGCTCCTCTGGAGACATTGCTCCCTCCTGGATTACAAAGAAGGGCTTGCCCAGGGTTTCTACATGGAGGTCAGGGGACAGCTCCGGCAAAATCTTATGCTCGCTGTAGCTCTTGGTCTTCATGAACTGTAAAAACAGGACCCTTTTTCCGGCCCCCAGGGCGCGCAGGGCCAGACCTATGGCAGCAGTTGTCTTGCCCTTTCCGTTTCCTGTGTAAACTTGTACATATCCCTTATTACTCATTACCCTACTCCTTTTTCTCTCAATAACTAACTCAATTATACCATAGAGCTCCCCGGGACTACTTATCTTAACTTGAATGTCCTGTGGGCAATTTTATAGGTCAAGAAAATGGCTAACGCTGTATAAAGTAATGTGAAGAACAGTACCCCCAGGGTAAACACCAACGAAGCTGTCTTGATAAAGATCATGGCATAGCTGATAACATATACCAGCCAGTTAATAAGGAAGTAGAGGGGACTTTTTTTAGTCAAATCAGCTGTATAGGGTTGCAGCATGTAGTAGATGAACAAGTAATGGGTTGAGAAAAACATTGCCAGGGAAAAAAGGGTGACAACTAGGGGCAGTAGTCGGTAAATCTCCGGGCCCATACCAATGATTACCCCTATCCCCAATAGTAGAATCGCCACTCCCGTGGCTGGCACCAGGTTTAATTTAATTGACTTCTTTAACCTAACAGTGAAGTTCTCCAGCAAGGCACTCTTATCCCTGTAGTACATTTCTTTGAGCATGTATCTGTCACAGTTAAAGAACAGGGCCCGAGAAAACCTCTCGCCGGTGGATAGCAAGTACATGACAAAGACGAAATAGGGGGACCAGGATAATAGATTCTCCCGAAGTGCACTCCGGAGGTCGGGGGAAAATAGTAAAACTCCCCATATGAGCAGGGTGCCCACGGTTATACTGACCACTCTGCTGCGCACAGGTTTCTCTATTATCCGTCGGTTCCGGGCAAAGAACAGGTGGTTAAAGAGGGGATAGCCTTGCAATTCATCGGCGCCATTTACATCTTCCTTGGCCAGCTTTTCCTCCGCCAAATTCACATCGGCAAAGGCTGCATTCTTTACTATATCCTCTATTCCCAACAATCTTTCGCGACTGAGGGTATCCTTTGTTACCGCACTGTAACCATCAAACCGATACAATCCCCAGAGAGAGAGGCCGGCCAAACCCGCCATTAGCACAAAGACAAAGCCATTGGTCAAAAGCCCCTGCAAGCTCAGCACAAAACCCAGATATGGCGGCAAGTAGCACAGTAGCAGCAGCAAGGCCAAAAGAGCCAGGACAAGTCCTATCTTGTCATAAATATTAATCTTGAACTTGGCATGGCTCTTGAGGAGCAAGTACTCCCATAGTAAGGCTGCAAACAGGATATAGCCCGCCAGCATCAGACTTTCCAGCACTGTGATGCCTGTAAATAGGCTCATCAGCAGCAGAAGGAGTAGGTAGCGCACGGTCTTGATGCCCAAAGTATAGATGACTTTAGAAACAAAGTAGTCCCGCCTGGGGAGCTTAAGGATGTTAATCATGGTGTAGGCTTTAATATCCCTGGCTTGTAAAATAATACTGTTCATAAATGGCCCCGCCCAAAAGTAGACCACAAAAAAGTAGTGATAAAACAAGTCCAGGTTTAGTAAGTCGCCCTCCATGAGAAAGATGGGTCCGTATATGAAGATGCCCAGGGACAACGCTGTTCCCAAAAATCCAAATAGCCCCTTTAGCATCTCCAACAAGATAGACAAAACAAATTTAGCGGTGACAAGGCCATATAGCGAATCAGGAATTTTCTTTCCCAGCCAAGGTAATTTTTTCAGGTAGTAGATGACAAAATTGCAAGAAATGGTGAAGTTGACCCGGGTGGATAGTGCAAATGCCCTAACCATCTTCTTCCTCCGAAAGCATGGTGGTAATACTGTCCTCAAATTCCGGTTTGCCCAAAAGGTCAGGGTCAATCCCCTGCAGCTTGCCATTGTGGAGCATTACCAAATCATCGCAGAGATCCGCCGCCAGCTGAAGGATATGGGTGGAAAAGATAATGATATGTTCTGCCTTTATCTCCTTAAGTAGTTGCTTGATTTCCAGGGCCACCACAACGTCAAAGGATGTAAGGGGTTCATCCAGGAGGATGATGGGCGGACGGGTGATGAGCACCGTCAACAGCTGAATCTTGTTCTTCATTCCATGGGAATACCCCTTGATTAGCCTGTGCCGATCGTCTCCGTCAAATTTTATCAAATCAAAGTAGTCCTCGATGGATCCGGGATCCTTAATTCTCTTTTCATTGGCGGAAACAAAGAAACGCAAAAACTCGTGCCCCGTCAAAAACTCCGGAAGCAAAGGTTCTGTATAAATAAACCCAACTTGCTCTTCGATCTTGCCATCCCCAGGCCCCTGAAAGGAAATAGACCCTCCTTCATAGGGCAAATCGTTGCGAATACAGTTGAACAGCGTCGTCTTGCCAGCACCATTTCTGCCCAGCAAGCCATAGATCTTGCCTTGCTCAAAAGAGAAACTGGCACCCTTAAGAACCCTCTTGTCGCCAAAGCTCTTTTCGATGCCCTCCAAACTTAACTGCATGCCCCTCACCTCGAATTCTTACTTTCTGCCTCAATTATAGCATAGATGGTAAATACAACTAAAAAATTCCACCACTAATAGTGGCGGAAATCTTCCTAGGTCCCACAATAGGTTCGGTACGGGATGGGTGAGGGCGGGGGCAATTGGGCATATTCCTCCTGCTCCGGTAAGTAGGCATAGGGCTTGGCCAGGACATCCAACAGTTGGTTCATCACTCCATAGTCCCCTGTCAGTGCCGCCGCCAGGGCTTCTTCTACCCGGTGGTTGCGAGGAATCAGGGCAGGGTTGCTGTTTCGCATCAATTCTAGCGAAGCAGACTGGGACTGGGCCTGTTGCTGCAGCCGGGCCTGCCAGCGCCGATGCCAGTCCCGGAACTCCAGGGTTTTAAACATATCTTCTTCTAGCTCATTCAGGGTCAGGGCGCAAAAAGTATTGGTGTAATCAGCGCCGCTTTGGTGCATCATCTCCAGGAGCTCGGCAAACATGTTACGCTCCTTCTCCTCTGGGTTAAACAGGCCCAGTTTCGCCCCCATTCCCCGCAGCCAGTTGCACTGGTATAATTCTGTAAATTCCTCAACAGATGCCGCTGCCAATTGTGCCGCCCTCTCTTGGTCATCATCAAGCAGAGGGAACAGAGTCTGGGCAAATTTCTTCAAATTCCAGGCCGCAATCCGGGGCTGGTTACCATAGGCATAGCGACCATGGGCATCGATGGAGCTGAACACCGTCTCAGGATCATAGCTGTCCATAAAGGCGCAGGGACCATAGTCTAAAGTCTCGCCGCTGATAAACATATTATCGGTATTCATCACACCGTGGATAAACCCAACCAATTGCCATTGGGCAATTAAACCAGCCTGATGCTTTACCACCTGCTGGAGCAGGTATAAATAGGGATGGTCCGCATCACAATTGGGGAAGTGACGCTGTAGCGTGTAGTCCGCCAGGGCCCGCAAATCCTCGGTACTCCCCCACTTGGCCGCATATTGAAAGGTGCCGATGCGGATATGGCTGGAAGCCACCCGAGTCAAAATCGCCCCGGGCAACTCAGCCTCCCGATACACCACCTCGCCGGTGGTGACCACTGCCAAACTGCGGCTGGTGGGAATACCCAGGGCATGCATCGCCTCGCTGATGATATATTCCCGCAGCATCGGGCCCAGGCTGGCCCGGCCATCGCCTCCCCTGGAGTAGGGAGTGACCCCTCCCCCCTTGAGTTGGATATCATAGCGCTCGCCCTGGGTTATCTGTTCTCCCAGCAGCAAGGCCCGGCCATCCCCCAACATGGTAAAATATCCAAACTGGTGCCCGGCATAGGCCTGGGCCAAGGGTACAGCTCCCGGGGGGAGGCGGTTACCAGCAAAGATTTCAACGCCTTCCCGGTCCTGCAGCAGGTCTGGGTTCAAGCCCAACTCCTGGGCCAAAGGGCTGTTAAAAATAACTAATTCCGGGTATGAAACAGGGGTGGGCTGGACCTCGCTGTGAAATATTCCCGGCAAGCTCTTGTAACTGTTATCAAAATTCCATCCGCACTCTCTCATAGCGACCTCCACATGTTCTTCTGTTTATCCTTAGTTTTCTCCAAGCCAGCGCACTTAACCCATGTAACTCAAAATGGATGAACCATGGCCCCACCCAGCCTCAAAAAAAGCCATGGCCGCCGTTCGTCTGCGAGCAAGCAATAAAATACCTCCCCCCCGGGAGGTATTTATCTAATTCTGCTCCAAATAGGCGGACACATGCTGGACTGTGTTCCGCAAAAAGCCGTCCAGCTTTGCCAACCCCCGGTCCAACAAGTCCTCGGGAACAGGATAGTAGGCCTCGGCAATGCTGCCAGCGATGGCGGCAATGGTGTCACTGTCGCCGCCGATGGAAATGGCCAGCCTAAGGGCATCGGAAAAATCCTCACTTTCCGCAAAAGCAACGATGGCCTGGGGCACCGACCCCTCACAACTCACATCGAACTTGTATGTGGGGCGAATTTCATCCAAGGTAAAGGACAAGTCGTAGTAATTCGCAGCATACTCCCTGGCATCCGCCTGGGAATGCCCGGAGCGAAGCAGGTAGATCAGTGCCGCCACAACTTCCGCCCCCTTGATGCCGAACTCATGGTCATGGGTGATTTCCGCCGACAGGCGGCCCAGCAATTTTGCCTCCTCCAGGGAATTGGCCACCCAACCCGGAAAGGAAGCCCGCATGGCAGAGCCATTGGCCCAGCTACCGTAAGGTTCGACGGAATCGGAAAGGGCCCAACGTTGAAATGACCCTCCATAACCGGCATCGGGGTATTTGCGCGCGAAGTCCTTTACCTCCTGGGCCAGTTCCGCCTTCATGCTGCGCTGCGCCCCCAAATCGGACAAATGCCCGCGGTCAACCTCATTAAGTCCGGAAATCATTCCCCAGGCGATGGCGTAGGTCAGCACCGTATCATCGGTGAAACGACTGGTGGAAGTAATTAGCTCCCGGGGCTTGTGTTTGATATTGTTCCATTCGTAGGCAGAGCCGGCAATATCCCCCAGCATCGCTCCTACCATTGTATAAGCAGCCATCTTAACCTTCCTTTTTGTAGATTGTTGATTCACCCAAATCTAGACACCCCACTAGACTTTGGCACCATGCATTTGTTTCTTAAAGGCCAATATGGCGATGCCTAGTATTATCCCAGCATAGCCGATTACCCACCACAAATGGGGAAAAATAGAGCTGTAATTGCCAGCTATGGCGGCTCGAGTTGCATCAACGGCATGGGCAAAGGGTAGGTAGTACGCAACCCTTTCAAAGGCCCCGCCAACCAAATTTAGATCAAACCATGTGCCGCTAAGCCAGGCACTGACATTGGTCAGAAGCGCCCCACAGATGCCGCCAACCTGTTTGACATTGAGAACAGTACCTGCCAATAAACCTATTCCGATAAATAACAGAGCCGTGGGCAACAGGACGACTAGGGCCAGCAAGATATTAAGATTTACTGTCAGCCCCAGTAAAATAGCTGCAACAAAGCAAAGAGCATTTTGCACAATTGCCATGGGGACCAGGGGTGCCACATACCCAAAGATAAAATCCTTTGCCGAAAGGGGCGAGGTAAACAGCCGCAACAAAAAGGCGGTAGTCCTGTCCTTGGCAATCAGTGTCCCGGAGAACAAGGCAATGAAGGAAAGACCAAAAACTGCGATTCCCGGTGCCAACAATTCAATATTAAATAGGTCATTGGGGATATTTGCCTGTATTGCAGATAGGAGCAATAGCAAAACTAGAGGGAACCCTATGCCGAAGGCCAAGTTTAGGGGGTCCCTGAGGAGCTCCTTTCGGTTTCGAGCGACGAAGGCTAGAGACTTCATAGGCTTTGCCCCTCTGTGGCCAAAGCGATGAAGGCGTCTTCAAATTTTAGAGTATTTGTCTTTTCTATTAGTTCAGCAGTAGTACCCGAGGCTTTCAACTCACCCTGAGCCATGACTGCAATACGATCGGATAGGGCCTCGGCTTCCTCCATATAGTGTGTGGTAAGAATAATTGTTACCTCACCCTTCAGTTTTTCTATGGCGGACCAGAGCTCTCGCCGGGCCAGGACATCTAGACCCAAGGTAGGCTCATCAAGAAACAAAATTTCAGGATCGGAGATCAGGGCCATGGCGATGCTGAGCCGGCGTTGCATGCCGCCGGATAATATTTTTGCCTTGTTGTGAGCAACCTGGGTAAGCCCAAAGGACACTAGCATCTCCTCGGCTTTGGTCCGGGCCACCTTTTTACTGCTGCCATATATCTCTGCCATCAATTCCAGATTTTCTTGGACAGACAAGTTGCTGGCCACTGCGGTCTCCTGGGGAGAGATATTAGTTTTTTCCTTTACCCTTTGAGGATTCCTTAGCATGCTATCTCCCAACAACTCGGCATCCCCACTGGTGGGTATTGTCAGACAGCACAGCATTTTTATTGTTGTGGTTTTTCCCGCACCGTTCATACCCAACAGGGCAAAAAGCTCTCCTCTTTTTATGGAAAGGTTTAAGTTATTGACTGCTATTTCGTCTCCAAATTTTTTAGTCAAATTCTTTGTTTCAACGGCAATCACTTGTCCTTTCCCTCCCCTTCAGACTGTGCCCGATAGATTGAATCGGCAAACTGCATAAAAGTCTCGTTGTTCACTATGGCTATGCCACGATCTTCGTCCCCCAGGAGAAGCAAGGTGTCCCCCGGCTTAATATTGAATACATCTCGGGCTTCCTTGGGTATCACTATCTGACCCTTCTCCCCAACTTTTGCAGTCCAAGCATATTTACCCTGTGGAGCTTCCATAATAGCACCTCCCAGATATATACTTTGTATAACTTGTATAACTTATTATACTTTATACGCTCACTGATGTCAATCTCTTTATATTCATAGGGGCTTTCGTAGCAGTCATATATCCGTAACTAAAAAACCTCCCTGCTAGGGAGGTCTTGCTTTAGACATTCATGGTCTTTATATCGTTCGGGATGATGAGCTCTGCCTCGGTGGCAGCCTGGACTTGTTCGACGGTGGCCTCAGGTCCCAATTCCTTCAGCACCAGACCCTCTGGGGTCACTTCCAACACAGCCATTTCGGTAACAATTAGGTCCACCTGGTTGGCTGCGGTGAGGGGCAAGGTGCACTCCTTGAAGATCTTAGGCTTACCCTTGACGGTATGACCCATGGCAACTATAACCTTTTTGGCCCCATTGACCAAATCCATGGCGCCCCCCATGCCGGGGACCATTTTACCGGGAATCATCCAATTGGCCAAGTTGCCCTGTTCGTCCACCTGTAGGGCGCCCAAGACGGTTATGTCCACATGACCGCCCCGAATTATGGCAAAGGAAGTTGCGCTGTCGAAGAATGCCCCCCCAGACTTTATACACGCTGGGCGCCCTCCTGCATCGGTCAAATCCGCATCCGCATCCTCTGCAGACGGTGCTGGGCCCAGGCCCAAAAACCCGTTTTCCGACTGAAGGGTAATATCAATATCTGCCGGGACATAGTTGGGTACCATTGTCGGCAGACCTATCCCCAAATTGACCACATCGCCATCCTGCAACTCTTGAGCAACACGCTTAGCTATGACTTCCCGAATTCTCTCTTTGTCCATTACTTAGCACCTCCCACAATATAATCGACAAAGATTCCCGGTGTCATGACATAGTTGGGATCTATATCCCCTACCTCCACCAACTCCTGGGCCTCAACAATTACTGTGGTGGCTGCCATGGCCATGAGGGGATTGAAATTTCGGGTAGATTTTTCGTAATAGACATTACCCTTTTTATCTACCTTGGTGCCAGCAATTAAGGCTATATCAGCCCCCAGGGGCAACTCCAGCAAGTAGGTCTTACCACCCACAGTGATTTTTTCCTTTCCCTCTTCCACCACGGTACCTACCCCAGTGGAGGTCAAAACTCCGCCCAGGCCTGCGCCAGCACAACGTATCCGCTCGGCCAAAGTGCCTTGAGGAACCAGCTCAACCTCTAATTCACCTGCATTCATCTGATTTCCGGTCTCAGGATTTGTACCTATATGGGACGCTATGACCTTTCTGGCCTGCCTTGAGACGATCAGCTTTCCCACACCATAATCTGGCATGGAAGTATCATTACAGATAAGAGTCAAATCCTTGGTCCCCTGCTCAACCAGGGCATCTATCAAGGAATGGGGATTCCCGCAGCCCAAAAATCCACCCACCATAAGGGTAGATCCATCTTGGATTAAGCCTATTGCATCTTGGTTTGAGATAATTTTGGCCAAACTACACCCTCCCTATAGTTTTTTCATAACACATTAGAGCAAATTCTGTGCCACGCCAGGGCAGTTGCGGGAGGGGCAAAGAAGCCTAAGATTGTGGGTTTAACGCTCACATAAATAAACATACCCAAAAATAAAACCAGCCACGTGTAGCCAAATTTCTACATACAACTGGTAATTTATACGGTTTTGTTGCTATACCCCATACCCCATGGCCTTGGAAGAGAGTAGCCGATTTTCTACAGACCGGGGCCCACTGTAGCTATTCCGCTACAGTATTGTCCTGTTCCGTTGCCAAACCATACTTGGCCAATTTTTTGTAGAGCGAGGTGCGATGGATATTCAACCTTTGGGCGGCCAAAGTCCGGTTATTTCCGCTGGCAGCCAAGGCGGATTTAATGGCCTCAATTTCGGCCTGTTCTACAATTTCCTTTAATGATCGACTGCCATCAGCTCTTTTATCCATTTTGTGGAGGTAGTTCGGCAAATTTTCGGGATGTATCACTGAAGTGGGGGCAAAGTTTATCGCCCGCTCCAGCACATTGCGAAGTTCCCGGACATTTCCCGGCCAATTGTGGCCTTTTAACACCTCAACAGTTTCCGGGGCCAAGACCTTTTTGCTGACCAAGAGATCGGTGGCCAACTTTTCCACTATATTTTTGGATATTATCTCGATATCCTCCCGTCGGTCCCGCAAAGGTGGGATTTCTATTTTTATCACATTGAGCCGATAAAACAAATCCGTGCGGAATTTTCCACTTCGCACCAAGCTCTCTAGATTCTCATTGGTGGAAGATATGATCCGGGCACTTAAGCGAATGGGCCTAGTGCCTCCCACCCTTTCAAACTCTCGGGATTCCAGAACCCTGAGGAATTTGGACTGCATTTCCAGGGGCATCGCCCCAATTTCATCCAACAGGATAGTGCCCCCCGCGGCCAATTCAAACTTTCCTAACTTGCCACCCTTTTTCGCTCCGGTGAAGGCCCCTTCTTCATAACCAAAGAGCTCGGCCTCAAACAATTCCTTGGGCAAGGATGCACAATTGATGGTGATAAAATTTTCATGTTTGCGGATGCTGGCTTTGTGGATAGCGTGGGCGAAAAGTTCTTTGCCCGTTCCACTTTCTCCCTGCAGAAGGACAGTGGAATTGGACTGGGCAACCCGCTGGGCCAAGTTCTTTAGTTTGCGCATACCCAAATTGTTGCTGATTATATCGTCGAAGGAAAACTTGGCTTCGAAGACCTTTTGCAACTCGTCTTTGTAGTGATCTAATGTCTGCTCTAGATTCTTAATCTTCTTGGCCAGAGACTGAAGTTCACTGATATCACTGAAGAGAATAGTGCCTGCCGCCCCAATAACCTCTCCATCCTGCCTGACAGGGATGCGGGAAGTAATGACATTGCGCCCGTTGATTTCTTGCACGGCACAAATCTCTTCTTTTCCGGTCTTCACTACTATATGGAGGCGGGTGTTCTCGATGACATTTTGTACAGGTTTACCCAAGACTTCTTTCTCGGGGATGCCAAAGAACCGCTCATAATTCCACTTGACTATATTTCCATCCTGATCCACCAAGACCATGCCATAGTAGGCAGTATCCAAAAGTTCTTCCATCATGGCCATACTGTCCTTAAGCCGCCGCAGTTCCCTACGAAGATTTTCTGGCATGGTTATCCCTCCCATCTGGCAATTACTACTTATTGTATTGGACATCTAGCCAGTTTCTCCTCTAAATCTCTCGGCATATTTCTTTATCCGGTTTTCACCTTCACAACGCAATGCTTACAAAAATAGTAGGTAGTAGTATAATTGTGTTATAAACAATATTGGGGTGAGGAGAAAATGATTGTTAAATTTAAGATGTGGTCCCTTTTTCATTACTTCATGATTACCTTCCCCTTTATCTTGGCGTTTCTGCTCTACTTCCTGGCCAAAGATAAATCGGAAAAGGACAAGAGAAATGTCGGCATTGCTCTGTCGATCATAATGATAGCCATTCTAATCATGCGCAATGTGTATATCTGGATCAAAATGGGATCTTTAAACCCCGAGGTATTTCCCTTTCAGGTCTGCCATTTTGCCAACTTTATTTTCCTCTTAACTGCCCTGTCCAAGAACAGGGTATGGGGAACTGTCGCTTGGTGCTTAAACTTCCCCGCTGGTTTAGTTTCAGTCATATTCGCCGATGGTCTGGAAAACTATTCAACGATGATAAATCTCCAGGCGATGGCATATATTGCGGGACATATGCTCATCGTGACAGCTGGAATCTACATGCTACTGGTGGGTATGATAAAAATCAATTGGCAGTCGATGAAGAAGATGTACGCCCTGGTCAGCTTGGGCTATTTCTTATCTGTGCCCATCAACGGTTGGTTTAACATACTTTTTGCGCATACATCTAAAAACTCCAACTACTTCTATACCTTTAAGCCCCAAGGGGGCACCCCCTTGGAGAGCATGTTTAACCTGGGGGAAAACTATACGGTGGGGGGAATTACATTTAATCCGATGTATCTCCTGACCTTAGCCTTGGTTGGAGCTGTGGTCTTGCTGGCCATGTATGGGCTGTACCGCCTGAGCACAGGATTTTTCCTGGAAAATAGACGGCAACGATATATATACCGTTAGAAATTTAAATAGACCTGCCGCAGCAGGTCTATTTAAATTTCTGGGCGGAAATCTCAATTCCGACGTCTATACCTTCTGTAATAGTGGATACCCAGCAGAAACACCCCGTATACAGGCAACATCACCAAGATAATTGCAAAGAAATCCCGGTTGGCACTGTAGGAAGTCGTGGTTAAACCCCGTATACAAAGATGCCCCAAGAGATAGGACACGGGAAGGAATATGAGTTTTTCAAATTTCCTCCGGGCGCTCTCCTTTTTACGAAATATCAAGTAGAGTATGCTCAAAACACCCAAGGTCAAGATTGCCAAAAACACATAGTAGGCGAGGAATAACCGGGGCAGAGTGATGCTTCCACCTCCGGGATACAAATCTTGTCCGTATATTAAAATATCGGCGTCGCTGGGGCCGTGGACTCTATCGGCACTGACCTGATAATAATAAACCGAGACGACATTTTCTTGATTGGGGTTTAGAACTACTGCTTCGGGCCCTCTTTTTGAGAAAATATTACTCCAGTTGCTATTCCAGACTGTTATTGAGTACTCAAATCCTGTTCCATTTTCAAGGGCATATTTATTTATGTCGTATCCAGATACATCATCGCTGAATTTTAAATATACAGCTCCATCATCAGTCTTAGAAACAGATACGGTATCCCGAGAGTAGGGCAAATAGTTGGGCGTACTTAGGTAGGCAATTGTAGTTACGACAATTACCATGGTCACCAACACCGAAATGACAGCGGTAAAGATTCTCTTGTTAAGGAGTTTTTTCTGGACCTTGCGCAAGGGGGCAGTGTTGGTGTCCGGGGAATACTTCGCCGGCTGCTTCATCCCCTCCAATTCAGTTTTGCACTTGGGGCATCCCTCCAGGTGCTCTTCCACCAAGGCTCGGGTGTCGCTGCTGACCATATTTTCCGCATACAGGGGTAAAAGGTCCCTAATAACATCACAACTCAATTTCAATATTATCCCTCCATTTCATTTCTAATCTTTTTCCGGGCCCGGTGATAAGTGACACATGCCCAGTTCTCACTTTTGCCAAACAAATCTCCAATCTGTTTGAACCCCAGTTCGCCGAAGGTCCGCAAGGTAAAGACCTCTTTGTAGGGTTCTTTTAGATTGTGGAGGACCTGATGGATCTGCAGAGATGTTTCCGCCTTATCCATTGCTACTTCGATGTCCACGTCAGCGACCTGTTCCGGAACAATTTCCCAGTTTACCTGTTTCCTGTGCTTGCGCAGGTAAGAAAAGTAGCAGTTCTTGGCGATTTGACACAGCCACACCCTGATATCACAGTTGCCCTGGAAACCACCAATGGAATTAATGGCTTTGAGAAATGTTTCTGAGGTAATGTCCTCTGCTATGTGTTGGTCTTGGGACAATCCTTTTATATACAGAAAAACATCCTTAAAGTAATGATTATACAACTCCTCGATATCTGTCACTTTTTCACCTCCCCTGTATATAAGACGCACAACCCCACGAAATCTTACAAGAAAAATGCCGGATTCGAAATTCTTTTCCCACAGTCCAATCCGGCTCAGATTAACACATCTGTGATTGCATTACTCAATACATGTGCATTCTAGGCTATAATTGTACCACAATTGGGATAGATACTGCAGTCAAGGAATGCTTCTCTAGAATCTTTCACGAAGGGCGTGTTCTTATCTCAACAGTATTGCTCAGAGGCTGGTTTCAATGTTACACAACATATGCTATAATACGAATAAGTAACATAGGGGTGTGAGATATGGAATTTGTGGACCCAATAAAGGATATAGAGGCAATCAACAAACTCAAGAAACTGCTCAAAAAAAAGTCTAAAAGGAATTATTTATTGTTTGTGCTCGGGATTAATACCGGGATTAGAATCAATGATTTAATTCAGCTTAAAGTTGAGGACGTTTGGACTGGAGAAAAGGTCCGGGAGTTATTGATCATTACCGACAATAAACACTACAAAGGTAGGCCTTTTTATTTAAACAGTCAGGTGCAGCATGCCTTGAATAGTTATTTTTTGGAGGCAAACCTTAAAGACACAGATTTCTTATTTTCATCAAAAAAAAGCTCACTGCCGATTTCTAGGCAACAAGCTTACCGTATTATAAATCACGCTGCCAAAGAAGTGGGCATCCCGGGCAAAATTGGCACCCACACCATTAGGAAAACCTTCGGCTATCACGCATACACCAAGGGAATCGCCATTTCTATCCTACAAACAATCTTTGGGCACACAAGCTCCACTGAAACCTTGAAATACCTCGGCATAGACAAAAGAGATAGCCACGTTATCAAGGTGGACGTCAATTTGTAAATTCTAATAGGAGGTCGTATATGAGCGGGGGAGTATTCGTTCTGGAGAATTTTATAATCATCCTCAGCCTCTTACTAACCATAGGAGTGCTAACTGCTAAGTTCTCTAACCGTCTTGGCGTCCCGGCCCTAATTTTATTTATTCTAGTTGGGATGCTGATAGGCAGTGACGGATTAGGACTTATAAACTTTGACGACTATAATCTGGCTCGAGTCATCGGTATGTTGGCGTTAATTATTATCATATTCGACGGTGGTTTAGAAACAAAATGGTCCACCGTTAACCCTGTGGTAAGGCCAGCATTCACCCTGGCCACATTGGGTGTAATTATAACTGCTGGATTAGTTGGGGTAGGGGCGAAATTTGTGCTTGGTGTTAGCTGGTTTGAAGGCCTGCTTTTTGGGTCCATTGTCGGCTCCACCGATGCGGCGGCGGTTTTTTTGGTCCTGAAAGGAAAAGGAATTAAGTCCAGAATCAGGGCTACCTTGGAAGCGGAATCAGGCTCAAATGACCCCATGGCCATGATACTAATGATCAGTTTCATCGAATTAATCACCAGTGAACAGCCGTCCTACCTTATGCTATTTGGGTCTTTCTTTTGGCAGATGATTGTGGGCCTAGCGCTGGGTTTTTTAATTGGAAAGTTAGCAGCATTGGTTATCAACAAAATTAACTTGGATTCCAGCGGCCTGTACCCTGTTCTAACGCTAGCGTTTGCACTATTGTCCTTTAGCATCAGTGACGCTACTGGAGGCAGTGGCCTATTATCAGTTTACGTAGCAGCTATTCTGATAGGAAATTCAGATATCGCATACCGACATTCCATTTCTAGATTTAGCGAAGGTTTTGCCTGGATGGCACAGATTTTAATGTTTACACTTTTGGGGCTCTTGGTCTTCCCCCACAATCTATTTACCTGGGATATCATTTTTAAAGGTTTATTAATCTCTGCCATCTTGATTGTAATAGCTCGACCAGTGGCAGTATTGCTCTGTACCCCTAGGTTTGGCTTTAGGCTAAGGGAAAAAATATTCCTTGCCTGGGGAGGGCTCAAAGGGGCCGTTCCCATTATATTGGCAACATTCCCCATGGCAACAGGACTCGATCATAGCCAGGAGTTCTTTAATGTAATTTTCTTCGTAGTGCTAACTTCGGCTCTGGTCCAGGGGTCAACTATTTCCCTTGTTGCAGAAAAACTTTCCCTTACAGAACCAGAACGGGCAGAACCCATGCATTCTTTAGAGCTAGTCTCCCTTGGAAAGGCCAATGCAGAAATGATTCAGTACGACATTAGCGAGGGGCTAGATATTGTGGGCAAACCCATTGCCGAGATCCCCTTCCCCGATAACGTACTGGTCAACGCCATAATTCGCAATGGCGATTTGCTGACTCCCTCGGGTAACACTACAGTCCAGCAAGGAGACACATTGTTTATACTTGCTTCTCGGAAGAGCAAAAAGATCCTCAAGCAGGTACTGGAAAAAGAATGAGCCCCATTAGAATTGGCTCCAGGGATGCACCGATTCAGGGTTTTGCGTAAAAGTCATCGTCTCCTTGAGGGTAGGGTGCTGACATGTAATTTCGTGACAGAATAGTGCTATTTGCTGCCCAGGCTTGTTAAGTCTAACCCCATATTTCTGGTCGCCATACAGGGGGTGGCCTTCGGCAGCAAACTGAACACGAATTTGGTGGGATCTCCCTGTTATTAGGTTTATTTTTAGCAAACTTAGGTCTCCCTTACTGCCCAAAACTTTGTATTCCAACACAGCCTCCTTGGCATTCTGTGCATTTTTACTCACAACGGACACCGTATTGGTCCTGGTATCCTTGGCCAAGTAATGCCGCAAGCGCTTTGCCTGGGCTGGTTTACCACGCACAACCGCTAAATATATTTTTTTAAATTTCCGGGTTCTAACCTGGTTGGAAAGCCGCGAGGCAGCTTTAGAAGTCTTGGCAAAAACCATGACACCACCCACCGGCCTATCCAACCGGTGGACTAGCCCCAGGTATACATTGCCCGGCTTATTATATCTGACCTTCAAATCCTGCTTTAATAAGGTCAACATATCCTTATCTCCAGTCTTATCCCCCTGGGACAAAAGATTAACCGGTTTATTTACCACCAAGAGATGATTGTCTTCATGAATGATAGGAATTTCCATTCCCACACCTCCTTTGCGGCCAATTCGGGGACGGTTCTCTTTTTGGCCGGAATCATAAGTCTACCCCGGAATAGCGCTGGGAAACATTACCCCTGGTTGATTTTATGTAAACATGGTAACATAATCCGTAAATGTTAATACCAGCGCAAGGGTGGACTGAATGAGAAGACATAAACTATTAATTCCCGTATTTCTAGGTGTCGTTGCACTAATCATTGGGACAAGCCTTATATTTAGCAACTTCAATAGCGAGGACCAGAACCAAGATCAGGCCGAGAATGCTGCCGGCCAGGAACAGATGATACCGGACGAGCACGAACAGGAGAAGTCAGATATGGCTGAAACCGCAGAGGAAGAGGCGGAGATAGAGCCTGATTCTGCAAAGGCAGACTCTGAAGAAGCTCAAATTTCAACGCGGATGGAAGTAGCTTCTGAAGCGGAAGCGAAGCAAGATGACCCAAATGAGCAAAAAGCAAAGGTTGCAGAAGATAAGCCAGAGAAAACTAAACCCGAGCCAAAACCTGAACCCAAACAGGTTAAGGATAACCCCATGGCTAGGGTTACCGCTGATGGTCTTAATGTTCGTCCCGACCCATCTACAGATAATCCACGCATTGGCCTCCTAGAGCGGGGTCAAACAGTAGAAGTGTTGGCTGAACAAAATAACTGGCTTCAAGTCAAGTTGTCCAACGGCGGTACTGGGTGGATTTCAGGAGCATATGTTAGTAGGCTTTCGCCTTCCAACGCCGGTAATTCCCTTTCAGGGCGGGTGATTGTCATTGACCCAGGACATGGGGGGTCGGACCCTGGTGCGGTAGGGAGAAACGGCCTGCAAGAAAAAGTAATAGTGCTTGATGTCGGACTGCGTGTTGCAGAAAAGTTGCGGGCTCAAGGGGCCAAGGTAGTTATGACTAGGGACACCGACGTGTTTATCCCTTTGGCACAACGAGTATCCATTGCTGAAAATGCTGGGGCAGAAATTTTCGTCAGCATACATGCCAATGCCCACCCCGACCCGGGGATTGGGGGGACCGAGACCTATTACTACCGCAATAAGGCTACATCCACGGCCTCTGCAAATTTGGCCACACTATCCCAAAGTGAGCTTGTCGGTGCCCTGCGCTTACGAGACATCGGTGTAAAGGACGCAAACTTCTTGGTAATTCGCCAGACGTCGATGCCTTCGGTCCTGCTGGAGTTGGGTTTTCTCTCTAATGCCCACGAGGAATCTTTGATGCGCACCGATGAGTTTCGGCAAAATGCCGCAGACGCCATCTACCGCAGTATTCAAGGCTATTTAAATTAGTAAATAATACCAAGTTATATTTCTTTATCTTGTGGCCCGGGCAGAAAAACCCGGCCCACATTTGTTAGGGGGCCCCTCGGCCCCCTACACTAGTATGTACAGAAAAAACTCATTTTGCAACGGGCC
>Ga0209075_1000856_pt1 | contig 29382 bp, 34 predicted proteins | sample Stecom2011_FD_187523 | JGI IMG/M metagenome (GOLD analysis project Ga0209075, IMG submission 187523) | Agricultural soil microbial communities from Utah to study Nitrogen management - Steer compost 2011 (SPAdes) (version 2) | ecosystem: Environmental > Terrestrial > Soil > Agricultural land...
CGCCGTACCCCAGTGGTTCGGGCAAGAATCAAGGATGAGATCTCCTCCCGTTGTCATGTTAGTGACATCGTCATCGCGGCACCGAACTTAAAAGGTCGTTGAGTAGTGACCTTTTGATTGATGGTTTCTCGCACTAGTAGCGGCAGAATCAATGTCAGCTTCATGGGCGGTCGCAATCAGGTTTTCTGTCCTCTGGTTCCTCGTCGTCTGCCCTGATCCTGGTGTGCAAACACAGTTACGATCTTGTGGAGAAACTTCATGAAATTTAAGTTCCTAGCTTTGTCACTGGGATTGGCAGCGACCTTAACTGGCTGCTCAACCACCGAACACATGATGGTTGGTGGAAAATGCGTGACCTGCATCAATAACCCTCTGACGGGTGAACCCCTGAACCACGACGGGTCAATTCCAGGCAGCACCTACAAACCGTCTGACCAGGCGACCGCTCAATCCGACTCTTCAGGCTCGGCTGGTTCGTCTTCCGGCAGAAAGACCTTTACTGAATCCACGACCTCTTTTTCTGTACCAGTTAACGTCGATGTGGCGTTTATCAGAATCAAAAAGGAATACAAGTACCAGTCCGAGCAGGAAATCCGCCAGGAATGGGGATCATTGGCCGAAACGAAAATGAAGACCTTTGCCTGGGCCTACGACTCAGAGCCATCTGTTTACTACCGAATGCGGGCCCACCGGCAGCATGGCGATGCGCTTTATGTCATTGATCACAACATCACTAAGCAAAATGCTGATGCCAGCGAGATAACAATAACCGTGTGGGTGAACGATCAGTCACCAATCTCACCGGCCGACGTGGCGAAAAGCCTCGCCGGGCGAACCAAAACCGCATTGAAGATTTGACAGGCAAGGGAAGGGGCCTCACGCAATGATTAGACTGCTTATTGGTTTCATTCTTGGTGTGGTGGCCTCGTATTACACCTTTCCTATGTTCTACTCCGCACCCGGTCCCTTACCTAAGTTCAGCCTGGAGAACCTGTTTTCAGAAGAACAGACGTTGAGCTCCAACACGATCAACGCCAACCCGCCCGCGCATTTCCAACAGGTCAAAGCGGATGCATTGGCTGAGAGGATCAGCGTCGCACGCTCCCTCGCTCAACTGAATCCGCCGCAGTCTGCAACGGCTCCAGAGGTTTTGGATGTTATTTACAGCGCGGCTCGTAAAGATCCGGTCGTAAACAGTCTGTTTCTTGAAAAAGCCGGCAATGGACTGACCAATCAAGAAGCCCTGATCATTCTGTCCGCTTTCGGAAAACGGGGCTGATATGGCTCAGGTGGCATTCATTCTGAACGATCAGCTGGTGCCGCCGGACCATCCCGAGCGACAAGCGCTTCTTGCTTCTGCCTATCGCACTCGAACTAGGCCTCTCTGTGGCTGCAAGGATCCTGGACTTCCGCTCTATGTGTCCAAAGTAGACGATGGCACTTTCCTAGTGAAGCGGATGCCGTTTACCGGGCCACAACACGACCCGAACTGCGACTGTTACGAGATTCCCCCTGAACTATCGGGGCGCGGCGCTCTGGGTCAAAAAGCAATTGAAGAAGATCAGGATGGCGACATTACCAAGCTTCGGCTGGACTTCAGTCTGAGCAAGCGCGGAACCGCTCCCGTCGCCTCGCCAATAAAGGGGCAATCCAGCCAGGCGCCAACTACGAAATCCGATCCAGCTAAATTGTCTGTACGATCGCTTTTGCATCTTCTCTATGAAGACGCCGGATTAAATCGCTGGTCTCCCCGGATGGCGGGTAAGAGAAATTGGTTCGTGGTCCGCAAATATCTGCTTGAGGCCGCCGAAGGGAAAATGTCGGGCAGGCGAGCGATTGCAGATTCGCTGCTCATTCCCGAGCCATTTTCAGTGGATCATAAAGACAACATCCTCCGCAGGCGTGCTCGATTCTTTTCTGATCTCAAGTCCACTGCCAAAGACCAACCTCTGGGTTTGATGATAGGTGAGGTGAAAACGTTCGAGCCGGCCCGGTTTGGACATCGGATGATCATCAAACACATGCCGGACGTGCCTATTTACCTTGCCGACGACATTTATCGTCGTATGGAGAAAAACTACGGAACCGAATTGGCGTTCTTTGCTGAAGACGCCCAGATCCACTTGCTTTGTATCACCACGTTCACCCGATCTGCTACCGGCAATTTACAAGCTGACACGCTGTCCTTGATGACGGTCGATGCTCAGTGGCTGCCTTTCGAAAACCGTGAAGAGTTGGACCTGGTGGAGAGGTACCGTGCCACGGGTCGCTACTTCACCAAATGTCTTCGCTACAACCTTAAAAGCACCGAAGTCCTGGCGTCGATCCTACTGACCGACACTGAGACCCCGACGGTGGTTTACCTGTATCCAGAAATCAGCGATCCGGCCTATCAAGAAAAGCTGGACTGGGTCCTCACAAACAGCGAGTTACCTTACGAGCTGATCAATCCACACACATCCAGTGCATGAGTGAACCTTTCTGATGACCGCTTTAAATCAGCAACAGATCATTGACTTGTTTTGCGACATCGAGAGTCGTTTGCTCGGCGCCAGCTCAGTAATACTGGAGTATCTGAACAACCTTAAACCTGCATGCGGCGAGTTGGGACAAATCGAGTGGCGCTACCGTCTTTCCGGTTTCCTCGAAGGTCTTAGCCTAACCGGCCACATAGACAGCCTTTACCTTGAAAGCCTGGCCACCGTGCTCTTTGCCCGGGACGTTAAAAGCCGCGGAGTACGCCCTGGACGGGCCCATGCATTCAGCATCGACATCATTACTGACCAGTCCAAGGTCTATCGCTTTGATGTTCCTTCAACCAATCCACTAGATGCGTACGCACAGCTCACGAAGAGAACAGCCTATAACGCGATACCTGGTATAGAAGCTATAGAAGTTTATGCCGGATTCAGGAAAGACAGACCTAAGGAAGCTCAACCTTTACGAGTCTTCGCCAAGAGCGAACTCATTTACGGCAACCCCTGATTCATCTCACAAGGATGTCATTCGTCATGGCACTGACATTAGAAAGGATGCTGTTCGAGAGCATCATCATCAACGACAACATCAAGATCACGGTTACCCGACTGGACAGTTCACGGGTAAGACTCTCAATTGACGCTCCGCCCGAGGTTGCGATCAACCGGGAAGAAGTATTCAACAGAATCATCGACCAGAGACCGCAATCGGAACGGCCGTCCGCCAGGCGATCAATCGTCAGAAGGCTGTTGTCCAAATAACGAGTTGGCTACGCTCTATTCAAACCCGAAAGAGGCCATCGACCGGAAGACACGCCCGGAGATTCAGGATCTGGAGAAGGTGTTCAAAGACAATTCCGCCCGAGTTCGGGTGTCGCAATAGGAATACGCGTAGAAGTGGCGAAATAGGAAAATGGAAGGATCAATGCATGAGCGACTACTTTTTGACGAAACGCCAAGTAAATAATCTATTGGTTGATGGGCCGCTGAATACCTTTTCCGCCCGCGTGGCATTTCTGATTCCGGTGATCCTGTTCGCTGTATGTGCGGTTGCTGTCACCTTCTTCGGCGTCAGATACACATTCAGTCAATTGCTGGTGGGTATAGGAGTTCTCTTGATTGCCGCTAGTTGTTTGCCCTTCGCTTTTCAGAAGCCGAAAAACAGCCAAAGATAGATGGGAAACCGCATGGCAACGCAAAAAGAAAGTACAATCTTTTACGGGCTTTGGCAGGCCGGTCGCCTGGGAACTTATGGCTGCCTTTTGGCTCTCGTGGTGTCGTTTTTTACACCAGCCATATCAAGCAATCTTGCACTCGGCGGGGCCGCGTTATTCACAGTTCTTTTCGGGGCAGTAGTGTGGTACGGAACGAAACAAGGACTGCTTGTTGATAGATTCTCACCACCAAAAGATAACGATTGATTCGAAGATTTAACATTGGAATACGGTGAGGCCTGATGCGGAAAAGACTCACTAACGTCATGAGAGAGTTTTGGGGGTGGTTCGGCACGGAACGTTTTACCCGTCAAGACTTGTGGCGTCGATTCGAAGGCCAGTACCGCCATGCGGGTGGACAAGAACCTTGGCCCAAGGACGATTTCCTGGGGTGGCTAAAACTTTCGGAGCATAAGTGGATAGTCCCTGCGCCAGGCCCAAGAGGCGGGGAGGGGTGGCGACTGAGCGATGACCTTGTTGAAGCGTTTCAAGCCGAGAGACAGCGGAGCGGGGAACTGTACGGCCGGGCGAAAGCGACCATCGAGCGCATCCAGGTTGGCGTCGGGATACTCCACCTTGAAGAAGATATTTACAAGCCAGCCACGTGGAATATTGTTTGGTCATTTAAGCCACCGATGCCTGTCCCCGGCCCTGATGTAGATGGAAAGTCGCGCCACGATCCCAAAGGCGCGTTTGTGTTTAGAGTAACTGCGGACACTGATCCTCAGAAACTGCAAGCCCAGGTCAGCAATGCTGAAAGTTATGTGAAGCTCTTGATAGTGGAGGAACGATGCCGTGTGGCCACCACGCTGGAAGAGCTCGACACCCTGGCCGCTCAAATTGCCTGATTGGAATTCGGTACAAAGTTACCAACTTTATTAGTACGGGTTGCAGGCTTTCCGGCGTTTGAACAGCGAATTTTTGCCAAAAGTTACCTATTCTATTTTCCAGGGTCGTGTTCGCAAATCCATTTTATGCGGCCTTCGGCGCTGATTTGTTACCAACTTTATTTCAAGCCCACATCTGAAGAGGGCGAGTGATTATTCACTTCCAGCATGACCAGTACCTCAATCCTTTCACGTCCACTAAGCAGTTCTGACGTCTCGTCTTATGGCTGCGGCTCTGAATTAAGTGTTGTCAGATTCGTTTTTCTGGCCTCTCGCCAGTTTTGCCTTGGTCAGGGCAGTCGGCGAGCTATGTCTGGCGTCCAGGTATCTCAAGGCGGTTCGTGGATCGCGCCAACCGATCCACTCCATGATGTCCTTTTGATTTGCATCTTCTTGGTCCATCCAGTTTGCCAGCCCCCGACGCATAGAGTGGCTAGTGTAGCGATCCTGAGCGGTCTGCGTATCAACATTGAACAGCTTCTCCAAGAGAGTGTTCATTGAATTCGCGTTGATACCCTTCGTCCAGACGTTGCCCCAGCGATCGACTTTTGAAAATAACGGGTAATCACCATCGGTGTTTTTGTCGTCACTGACTCCCTGAAATCGGTCTTCCTTCCATTGCCTGATCGCGTACATGGGGCAGAGATGTCTGGCCGGGTAAGCTTCGAAATGCTTTCTTTGCCCTTTTCCTTCTCTGTCAGTCTTGGATCTCCGGACCGTAAGTAGCATCCAAGGCGGGTCTTCATCCCAATGCATATCCACGTCCCTGATGCGCAAATTGACCAATTCTGACGCTCGTAACCCAAACCAGAAAGCCGTCAGCAAAAGCGCTCGGTTTCGGGAAAATTTAAGCATCGATTGTCGATCATCATGCTCGAGTGCCTTCTGTCGACTTTGACGCAATTCTTTTTCAGCATTCTTTAGAATTCTCATGGGTAGGGCATTGGCTTGCTCCTGGGGTTCACCACAAGACACTCTGATGGACCGCATGGTCGCCCTGACGGCATCTGAATTATTTGGATTATCCCCAAAGGTGCGCTTGTGCCAGCTCCCAAATAGACTGCGTCGCTGCTCGAGCGTGGCCACCGAAAAACCTTTGAGGGCTTTGTTTCTTCGCTTATCCAGAACTTCGCTTTCCGCGGGCTCGTTGTCGTTCGGCTTTCTCGCGTATTCATTGAGATAAAAAGACAGATCCGTTGGCGTGCAGGGCAGAGGGCCTTTCCAAACTTCAATGTAATGCCTGACGGCCTGCAAGGTAGCTTTTTTTGTGTTCTTCGATTCAGCCGACTGAAGAAGATCTAGTAGAGCCGTTTGGGCTTCAACTGGATACTGAGCAAGAACCTCCGGATCGAAAACTTCGGCGTGGGTTGGGCGCGTTTGTGTTATCAGTTTTTTATCCGTCACTTTCCTTTCCACACTTTTTTCCGACAATCGCTTCAATTCGGTGCCTCGGCAATACCAGGCTCTCAACTCGCAACTGGTGCAGATCCTTCAAACCCGACTTTGTAGATAAGTCCATAATGGCAAAGATGTGAGATCTCGGTTCCGCTAGTACACTTCCAAGGGAGCACTCCGCTTCCAAAGCAGTGGAGGCAATCGCCTCGCTTTGCAGGAGGTGCGTTTTGTCCACATACACTTTTGGATCTGCAATTACCTCGAAGGAGAGATTTAGAAGCTCCCAAGGCCGTGATGTCGACGGAATTTCTATAGACACTTTCCCCGGCGCCCAGGGAAACACATGAATGGCGTTGATGTCGCTGTCCACCACGTACACCGTTGCGTTCCCGATTTCTCTCCAGCTTTCTTCAACAAAGGTGAAACCATTCTGGCTGTTAAAAGTGAGGATTTCCCGGAGACGCTCCCTGGCCTCTTTTGCAGATTGAAAATCCACCAATCGATCTTCAGTCACGAACTACTCCCGGAACCAATACTTTCACGGCAGAAATATTCCAATGCCCATAGTGTGACCGAGCATCAAACAGCCGCGCTTTAACCTGATCACGTGGCATCGACTCAAAACCTGGCTTTGGAGTGACCACAGCAACCTCATTCCAGGACCTCGCGGGTGTATCCCGCCGTGCAGCGGCGAGGAACAAAAGCTTCAGCAGTTCGTCACTTTGCTCGCGCGGCATATTCTCAACCAGCAGCTCCGGCAATCCTAAATCTGAGCATCCCACTGTGTACGCGTAACCTGGTACGTGTCGGACGTGGACGCCATGATGTTCAATCGCGTCCGCCACTGCGTTCTTGTGAGCCTCAATTCCGTTCTCAAACTTTCCCAAAGCCATCAGTGCATCTCCAACGAGTCATTTACGACCACAGTACACCGGAAATCACGGCCGCCAAGGTTTGGTTGCTTTTTGGCCAAGGCCAACGCATTATTTCCCAAGGCATTGGGAGTTGCAGCTTGGTGCCTTCAGGCCCAATCACTCAGCTGCCTGGGCCTGATCTTTCCACCACAAATGGTGTGAAGAATCTCAAACCGTACAAACAGACCATTGAGATAAGCTCTGGTCGAGCCTGACGTTCCTACGTTCGTTTTCTTCAGCCTTACCCTCCGGAAAGCCTCAAAAGCGCCCTCACCCGAAATTATACACCTATAAGATGGGATAATGCCTATTATCGCGCTTTTATTCCTACGGCATTTCTTCCGTGTTTCTTTTGTTTCGTTATGGTATAATTTCACTAACGAAAGTCAGAAACCGACGTAAGGCGCGCCTCCGTCTGCGCTTAGCCACTTAACCTATTGTTTTAATTCATAAAAAGGTGCACGCATGGGTAGGCCAGCCAGTATCAGCGAAGCAGACATCATTAGAGCCGTTGAAGAGCTTCAGGAAAGCCGGAAACCAGTAAACCCATATCAGGTCCGCCAAATTCTCGGTAAAGGATCCACCGCTAAGATTGCTCATTACCTTCAAGTGCTGGATATCGAACCCACCTACGAAGACTCAGAGTTCCAGGCGGCAATTGACCTTAATGCTGAGCGCTCAGAGTATCTGGCAAAGCTCGTGCGGCCATTGATCTTTCAATTGGAGGAAGAACAAGAGTCAGCGATAGATGAAGCGAAAGCCAAGTTCGAAAACCAACGACAAGAACTCGAAGATCTGGCCAGAGACCTTGAAGAGAAACTGTCAGGTAAACAGTCGGAAGTTGAGTTGCTAGAGACCAGACTGGCCAACGTGGAACGCCAGAGAGACAGCCTCGAAGACGACAATCAGCAGCTCAAAATTGCTGCGGCCGCCAACCATGAAAAGCAAAAAGCTTTGCAGGAAAAAATTCACTCTCAGAGCGAAGAAATTACTGAGCGCAAAAAACAACTTGAACAGGCTAGTTCCGAAAAAGCGGCACTCGAACACCGCCATAGTGAGCAGCAATCTCGCCTACAGAGAGAGTTTGACGAACTCAAGGAGGAATCGAGCAGCTACAGAAACATGGCTGAAGATCGGTTTTCTGAGCACAGAGCCGAGATATCGCGACTTCAGGAGCAAGTTGATAAACAGTGTGAAAATGCCAGCCTGGAAGCGGCTGAGCGTCAGCGTGTAGAACAAGAGCTGTCCGATGCCCGGGCGAGCATAGAAAACCTTCAGGTGTCTTTGTCTACTCAGAAGTCTATTGTTGAGGACCTGGAGGGACGCCTCCAAGATTCTGAATCGGAGACAAAGCGTGTTATGGAGTCGCACAGCGAATTGAAATCCTCATTCGATGAGGCACAGCGTTCCACGCAGGCTTTGGAGAACGCCAATCAAAGCCTCGTCGCAGAGGTCGAATTTTTAAAAGACATTCTGAGAAAGTTCCAAAGCATCCGAGATGAAATGAACTGGGAGGAATCCGACACCAAGAAAAATAACAACAAGTCTGACGAATCGAAATAACGCCGCGCAAAGCGGCGGATGAGGGACGTCCGCCTTACGCGACTTGTTATAAATTCACTAGGTTTTGACGTCTGACTGCCTGGCTATTTGGTCCCGAATTATTGCACGCAGATAATGCTGTGGCGCCAAGGTTTGTTTTGGGTCTGCAAAGTCCCGGGCAAAATCCGTTGTGGCTTCAAGCACAGAAAGAATTTCCTCACGAGTTAGGCTTTGCTGATGACTGCCATCCTCCTCGGAAATCAGCCGCATAATTTGGTAGAGCAGTTTGTTCTGCGCCTCTTTGCTCTCAGGCTCAAGAGTTTCGAGTTCTTCGGTGCTTTCCGCTTCGGGCAGGTAAAACGGGTAAATTCCACCGAGCTTCCACCAGGTCTTAAGGTGCTTCTCATCGCACGGGATTTGGTAGTTTTGTTTGAGGGCATCTATGATGAACGCGATTTTCTTGATCGATGGTGAATACAAAGAAAACCAGCCACGGACAGTGCTGTAGCTTAAATCTCCAAAATTTTCCGGATCTTCGTGCCGAAGATATTGATAAAAATCCTGCATCTTTCCTCGCTGCTCTTTGAATCCAATCCGATCCAGTAGATGGGATAGACGCGAGCCAGGGGAATCGAAGCTTTGAACTTCGTCCTTTTGCATAGCTACCATGTTTCCGACACTACTCTCGCCGTCTCCGGCTAGGTGGAGTGAGTTATATTGACAAGAATTTATTGTCGTTTTTATATGATCATGCCGGAATATAACAAGCGTCCACGGAAGACACCACTAATCGATTGCAGATTATCATGATGAAGCAACCACTACAGCTCGTTTGGCCTCTGGCATCGCAAGCTCCTAGTCTGTTTGCTCAATCTAATCAAACCGGTGGGGATTTCGGGGCTTTTCTACGGCCTCAACGCAGTAGGCGTCGCGTGCTGGCCTTGTTAGGGCTAGGTCATAAATGAATTTTAATTGCAGGATTGGCGTTGAAATTATGCAGTGATGGGAAGCAATCGCGGTTAAGGAGGTATACGCGAAGCTCACTTCTGGATCGAACCCCCTCGACACTCACAGACACGATGTTCTTGCCGTTCATGCCCCTTTGGTGAATATCGAGCGCTTCAATCTCCTTCTGAAGCAACGTGAAAACCCGCTTATCCCCTGCTCTTCGCTCGTAGATCTGCTTCTTAAGGCGATTTTTATCAAGAAAATCATTGAATATCGCTGGCGTCACAAGAGCAATGTGGTTCTCAAGCACATGGACAGGTGCCTTTGGTTCATTCACGCGAATGCGTTTGGTCGCAATGCCGCGGAGTAACCAGGAGATAAAGTCATTTTGGCGAAGTACCTCTTCCTGGATTTGTCGGCGAGTCTTCCATTTGTCCGCAGCATCTCTGGAGGTAAGCCCTCTTTCTTCCCGCGACTTGCCCTCATCATCATTAGTGGTCGTTCTGTATGATTTCGTATCTGCAGATTCGTTCGGAGATTTGGTCACCTGCTCTTCCCTACTGCGAACTGGTTTGCCAGTTTTTGTCGGCATTGGTGGAGCGGTGTCAGGCTCAGGGCACGGTAGTGTGGGCGCATCCGGCAAGCTCCCCTTGCAGGATGCAGTCGATTCGCCAGTTTCTTTTGCCTGCGGCTTACCCTCGAGCAAGGGGTTTCCGTTACGGTCTATCGGAGTCACCGTGCCATCAAATAAATCCGGTTGCGACGTTGGCCAAATGATTTCGTTCTTAAAGCACAGAAAGGTTAACTTCTGATGCCAGTTCTTAGCAGGGTCGTCTATTTCGGCATACCAGACGCTGTCACCGTCCGGTGTCGCTACGATGCATTCATGATCTTTGAGGATCCCAAAGATAGTTACGACTGATTTTGGTATTCCATTATGGCCCTCGTTCAGCAGCTGGGCTCGGACTGCTTCTATTGTTGCTTTCGAAACTACCCAGGTGAATTCATCAGTAACCCAAAGCGCTGCACCCGGCTTATTTCTGATGAGATCCCCATCGGCTACGAGTTTTCTCAACGACACCACTAATTTCTCGTGTAAAGGCACCGCCGTTGAGTGGTCAGCTTTCTTTCCCGTACTTGCTCCAAGGTTGTTTGACACGCTCGCTCCATCGGCGGTTCTCACAATTTCAGCAATTACGTGACCTCCAAAGGTGGAATGGGAGACTGTACTGAACAGTTGGGAGACCAGTTCCATATCTGAAAACAGCCATTTAGTTGCTTCCGGTGTCAATAACCTTGGGAGCAATGACATTCCTGACTTTTCGTGGAGAGTCTTTGCGAGGCGGGTATTTTCTATTTTCTTACGAAATCGAAATTGATATTCAACGCCGGCCGGCAGATTTCCATACCAAGGAAACCACTGTTGAAACGTCGAATTTGGGGCTCTGTAAACAACCTCTAAATCTGTAACGATCTTTCCTAAGTCATGAGCCAGAATCGCAATGAACGCTCCGAATCTCCAGCGATCTGCCCCTGGACCTATGTTCTCGGGTTCAGCATTTGGAGGCAGGATATATCCATGAGAAATCCTGACTCCGGCATGCAAGGCTTCCAGTGTGTGGTCTATCAAACCACCCTGCTCCGAATGATGATGAATCTCGGACGCTGGCAGGTTCTGAGCAAGTTCTGCAAACTGTTGAATAGCGTAAAGATAATGCCTGTTCCATACTGCATCAGTTGCTGAAACTAATCGCTTGATCTTTGATATCAATGATTGCCGACCTGGTGTGTTTAAAAGGTCTGCTCCACTTAGTGCAACTGGGTGCATAGGCGTGAGAGTAGGCACTCCTGTGTCCCTCGTGGGCTCCTTTTTCTTCAGAAATCTGCTAATCACGTCGGGCTCCTCAATCAAAGCCCAGAAGATAGCTCAACGGAATTGCCAATAGATTAGTCAAAAGGTCAGTGCTCAGTGACCTTTTAAGCGCTGCTAATTGGAGTTTGGTAGGACAACATACCATTAATTTCCACTTACCTTTCAAAAGGCCAATCTACCGGTGACCGTTCAACAGCAAAAGCTTGTGCCATTTACTCTGCGCCTAAAAGAAGAAGATCACACGCTGATGAAATTGCTTGCGGCCATCGATGACACCATAGAATTTCAATACGAGCTTTTAGACGCCGCAGTTGCTTGGGCTCATGCAAATAGGATGACGTTGCATCCAGTCGCGGTTCAAAAGGGTGGCGTCAAAAAATCACTCTATGTTGGTAGCTCTGCGCCCTTACTTGCTGACCTTGAACAATCCTGGAATTGCAATCCGACTCGTGCAGTCCATACCGCCCTATTCCACTACCTTCGTTATCAGTCTCAGGAACGAAATTAACTAGCTCTGACCTCTTAGGTTGGTAATTTCTAAGTGAGTTAGAACCTGGTCAGAAGGTTGATTATAAAAGTGGTTAGATCGTTGAGGGGCGAATGCCTTCTAAATAAGGCTGTTTGGCCTGACGTTCGATGTCTATTGCTGGGTTACGGAATGGCGGTTTTTTTTATTTTAAGAGAAAAATTGCAGCTTGTTGTCCGCTAGCGTCCGCGCCAGTGTCTTTCCGCTTTAATGAAAAATTGCAGCAGGCAATTTCTGATTATTATTTTTAAAGACGGATTAAAAACGGTGTGAACACTGAAGGCTTGGAAGGTTAATAGGCTTTGAAGCCTTTACTGGCAAGGATTGAGCTCTTGTGAGTAATCCGATTAACCACGCGCATACGGTCCGATTAACCAAGCTGAAATTATCCCACAAACCTCATTCAAATAATCCCATAAACCACATATCCCCATTTCTTCCACAGGATACCAACAGGTTATCCAAAGAAATTTCCACAGAATCATTGGTTTATGGTGTTATTATCCGATAAACCTCAGTAAAAATATAGACCATTTCATCTACTATCCCATTAACCTTAGGAAAAGATCCCACAAACCTCACTAATGTGAAGTTCCGCTGAACTTAGTTTTGTTGACTGTGTCGGTGGTTAGTAACCGCTTGCTCGCGCTAACGACTAGTGATGCAGTGTTTGTTCAAGTGCCCTGCCCCTCTTGGCCTTTCCTGCGCTGGACCGCCCTGCCCTTGCCTCTTGGTCTGCTGGTGTTCCGCGTCCCAGCTAATTACTTGCTAAAAAGTGACAAACATTGGTGAACATAATTATTGGTGTGGTTTAAGGGATTTTTTGGAGTCTTTGGCGTATGCGCTCAAGTAAATCTATCTTTTCTGTCGTGAAAAAAGCTTATAAAACAGTACCATGAAGCAGTTTTGGGAATTATAGACGTTGCTGGATAGCATATGGTAGCACGCACTCGCCTCCCCTTCTTGCATCCAAAGATCATAGCAAGACCTGGCATTTAGCTATTTCTCTGACGCTTTAGAGATTGATGAGCTTTTTGCTGGTCAAATCTGTCAATTTTCTGCTCAAGAAACGCTTTTATTGACAATCTTTCGGGGTGAGCCGATAAAAATTGGTGTGGTTTGGGGGATTTTTTAGAGCGCAGAAAATTATTTGGTGGGGTTTCAGGGATAAAATTCTGGCCAGACCCTAAAAAGGGATCTGTGATGACTTGCCGTCGTTGTTGTCTTGTTCGTTGTCTTGCGATTGATCTTCGTCTGACATCAGTGCACGACCCTCAGCTTTAGCCGTGATCTTGTTGAACACCTTCTGGGCAGCGGCCTGCTGCTTTGCAAACGAATTGCTCGCATGCAGTGTGAACAACCAATCGTAAATCTTTCCTTTATTTTTCTTAGGCTCCGCCTCGTACTTTTCTATGATGTCACGCTCAACCAACTCGTTGAGCGCTTCAACAATGATTTCCTTGTCTTTGGCGAGGCGGTTTGCCGGATCTTTCCACGCAGCAATTAGGGTGGTCAGTAATATGTTGTAGGGCCTTCCTGGTCCGGCTTGGATCCAGCTGCAACATAACCGATCGTAAAACAGTCGTGCGCGCTGACTCTGGAATTCAAAGAGTTTGCTGTATTTTGACCTGCGATATTTGGTGTTGGTGATGAGATCGGTAACAAGGGGATGAAAGCAGATAAAAGCTTGGGCATCACCTTTCTTCGGTGCATCGGCGAAAAACAGAACCGGAAAAAAGTTTGCGTTTGCGAGAGTGCTTCCATCTTCAGATACGAAACTCAGCCCAGCTTTGGAGAGAATCTCGAGCCCTTCCCTGATCTCGACGTAGTTATAACCCTTCCCTTGTCTTTCCAATTCTTGGTGAATTTCGTACAGGGAGAACTGGAGCCCAATCAGATGAAATTTCTTTTTCTTGTTGGGCAGCTGGGTTTCGTAGGTTTCTGCTCTTCTCTCTGTGGCGAGTTTTCTTAGCACATCCTCAATCGCCTGTTCACGAGTTCCAGGGAATGCGAATACGCTTTCCTTCTCACCATTCTTTCCAGTGCGTTCGATGTTAGCGGCCGTGATTGTTGCCGTAACCTCTGAGTTACCATGAATGATCTTGCGATGAAATTTAGCGTCTGCCGCGGACGTTACTCCGGTTAGAATTTTGCTTCGCCTGTCGTAGATGAACTTTCCGACAACGTCGTACAGTGAGAGAGTGTGAGTAAAATCTCGGTCAACTAGGGGGTCGAGGCCAAACAAATCCAGTGCGAGCTGAACGTTGTTCTCAACTTTGTTAGCGTTCACTGCCATTTTGCCCGTCCAATCATCCTGCTGGAATAGCTTCAATCTCTGTTTGACATCAGCTTAATCGATTATTAGATCATTGTTATCAAGCCTACCAAAATCTTCACCTTTTGCACCGAATCAAGAAAAATCATATTCATTGATACGAAAATAGCTTTTTGTCGTGCAATTGGTAACATTAGCAGTGATTATCCTAGCAATCGCACCGATGTCAACTAGCAAATTAGAGGGAATTCACATGGCCATCGAAGATGAATCACGCTTTGACAAGCTAAAGGCCGCAATTTCAAAGATGCATAAGGTGGTCAAGCGCGGTTTCAGCGTTATGGACCAGATGCCTGAGCTTGTGAAGGATGCACAAAAAGATAAGTACGATCCTGAGTGGGTTGAGACTTCTGAGGTAGATTCACGAATCCAGCAACGCAGGTACGGCACGACTCAGGCAGCAGAAATGGTCGGTATAAGTACAGGCACTTTGTACGCAGCCGAGCAGGACGGCCGCCTCCCCCCACCTGAGTACCGCACTGATACTGCAAAGAAGGTTCGAGCTGGTTATACAGTCAACCACATCAATCACATGCAGCGAGTTCTCGGAACGGCGCCGTCAAAGCCTGCAAATTTGCCGGCGGCCATCTGCGGTGTTCTAAACCTTAAGGGTGGCAGTCACAAAACTACGACGTGTCATCTTTTCTCGCAATACCTGGCGATGCGTGGCTATAGATGCCTTGTGCTTGATACTGATCCCCAAGGGTCGCTGTCATTCTACTTTGGCAAGCGTCCAGACTACGACATCAAGTATGAGAACACCTTCGCCCCTTTTATTCTTGAAGATGACCAAGCCCTTCGTGAGGCTGGCCATCCCAGGGGGTCGTCTAAGAATCTAAAGTACGCCATTCAGAAAACGTATTGGGACAACATTGACATCATCCCCTCTTGCTTGGAAAACCTGGCGATCGACCTGCTTCTTCCTCAGTTGATGGAAAACAGCAGAAAGCCTAAAACTGAATTTATAGCAAAGCTAAGGGACGGCTTACGTGAAGTCGGCGAAGACTATGACTTCATCATTATCGACGGTACGCCCTCGCTCAATATGACAACGTTGAATGTGGTAAGCGCTTGTGACGTTGTTTTTGTGCCTACACCTGCTGCTTTGCTGGACTTCGCTTCGACGCTTCAATTCTCAAAACTGATCTCCGATACGGCACGCTCTTATATCGATATGGGAGTAGCCCCCCACATCCCCGACCTTCGCTACTTCATTACAAAGTTCAGCGGATCTTCTTATGCCCAATTCTTTGGCCAGATCATTAGAAAAGTGTTCACGGTTGAGCGTGGTGATGTTCTTACAGCTGAAGCACACGCATCAGATGAAATTGGAAAAGCGAACGCATCCACATACTCCATTTATGAAAAAAACCCTTCAGAAGCTGATAATCGGAAGAAGTTAAAATCCACAATTGAAATGTATGATCGTCTTTTCGCCGAAATGCATGACGCTCTTGCTGAGACCGTTTTCGGAGATGCGATGAGAGGTTCTCACCTGGATAAGATTGACGAAATTGTTTCTAAGGCTGGTGAAGCAAGGAAAGAAATTCGTAATGCCGGACTTGCGGAATAGGAGTTTGAAAAATGGCTAACAAAGATAAATACGGCGCTTCAAAGTTATCGATACTTGACGATGATTCTGAGATCACTGATTCAGCCGATGATAAATACTTTGAAGGTTCAAGAAGTCCGGCTCTGAAATCCTTCGGCAACGAACCTGTCAGGAAGATTACCTATACCGAAGAGCTAGAGCAGCAGGTTGCGAATCTTGAAAGCGAGTATGAATCGGTCAACGAAAAACTGAAGGCGGCACTGGCCGGAGCGACCGCGAAAGGTAGCTCAGTTGTTCTTGATATGCCTGTCAGTAAAGAGAGTGTCAGTTTCGAGCTTCAGGACATTGATCCTTCACTCATTGATGTATCGCCTGAAAATGAGAGGAACCAGGAATTCCTGGACGAGATCTCTCTGTCGGATATTCTACCGACAATTCGTTCTGGCGGTGGTAACCAGTATCCTGGGATGGTGCGCCCGAAACCAAATGGAAGGTTTGAGCTTCTTTATGGTTCACGACGTAGGGCTGCATGTCGTATTGCCGGCGTCAATTTCAAAACGTTCGTTGGTGATGTTCCGAACGTAGACGTTAGAGCTTTGAGTCTGTTGGAGAATGACAGCAAGGATGTGTCTTTCTTTGAAAAGGCTCAAGCCTATGCGCGGCTGATTGATCTTGGCGAATATCGGAGCTGGAATGAACTTAGTAAGGCAAAAGGGTTTTCTCAATCCACTTCTTCACGTTACAAATTGCTTTGTGATCTTGAAGAAATCTTTGTTCGAATTCTTCCGGCACCAAGTGATATGGCGCAGAGTTATGGCGAGATTATTTCCAAGCTGAAAAAGAAGAATGCTGAAAAGCTTTTTGCCAAGGCGGAGGAACTTCTAGGGGAGCGCATGGAATCGCTTAAAGAGGGACGAGAATTGCTCAACTATGAACAGGTTGTTGCGTCACTCAAAAGCGCGGTAAGAGCCCCATCAACACCATCTACCTCCATCCATCCAAAAGTGTATGCAAGCAAGGATGGGAAAATGGTTCTGAAGCGCACTGTTTCGACTGACGGTGTTTGCAGGATTCAAATCGAGGGTTTTTCAGAATCTGACATCGAAGCGGCTATTGAACTCCTGAATAACAAGTTCAATATGAATGAAGCCTGAGGAGGCATCGTTGATAGGGAAGGGCGGCAGGATGCTGCCCTTTTTTTCTGCAAAGCTTTGGACGCATCGTTACCCGTGGCGGGTAACTCCCCGGAATCTGAACTTACCCGTGGCGGGTAACTCCCCGGAATCTGGACCTACCCGTGGCGGGTAACTCCCCGGAATCTGAACTTACCCGTGGCGGGTAACTCCCCGGAATCTGGACCTACCCGTGGCGGATAACTCCCCGGAATCTGGACCTACCCGTGGCGGGTAACCCCCCTGATTCTGGGTTTTGGTCAGCTGAAGAAACGCATGGTGCAGGATGTATTGTGATTAAGGAATGCGGATATGAAGGGCCAGTTCGAAGATGTATTAGGGTAATTTTCAAACCTGCTTGAAACTTAAAAGTCGTCAGCGGGCTTGTAGCCGAGCTTCTCACACAGAAAATCAAATTCATCTAAGCTGAAGAAATCGACTGTTATCGATCCCGATTTTTTTCTATGGTTGAACCGGATTCTGGTTGGCTGGCCAGTATGATCTGAGATGTCTCTCTCAAGTTTGCGAATGTCCGTTTCATTGTCGAGCTTCTTTCCGCGGGCAATTTTCTCAAGCTGCGAGACCGTAGTTTTGGTTTTGAGTAAAAGTCGTAACAGATCACGTCGGGTAGGGTAGGGCAGTGAAGCTATTGCGCGCATGTGACCAAAAGTGATGCTTGCAGGATATTGGGCCCACAGATCGAACTCTTCTAGTGATAGGGATTTCCCTACACGAATGAGGTGGGTGACTACATACTTTTTCCTAATTTTAAGTGCATCCCTGATATCAGCATTCGCATAGCCGTCTTCAACCAGGTGCCTCACAATCCACGCCTTCATAAGATTGCTGGACCAGGTAGAAGGATTTGCTTCATAAAACATTATCGCTTCAGCAGCATCAGTAAGTATCGGGAGCTTTTCCACGTATTAGCCTCAATAGTCTCGGTATAAGCCGCGCTCGAGGGCGAGAACCCATGGGTGATTAACCAGTTATTCGTCATTCACTTGGTCTGTAGTCATATGACTACAGCATACAGAAGCCAGTTTGGAAAATCAGACAAAATAAATTTTTTTGCACTAATTACTGACTAAAAATTTGACATCAGGTTACACTTTGTAAATCATTGTCTGAAAATTCAGACAGCCATGGTGTTTACAGACACGTGTGGACGCAGGACGGGCAAGGATTGTACGGACTGGGTTGTACTGCACAGAGGCGCCACAAGGGGCCTCAGGCTTTAAATCAGGTTCAGCAAGGAGAATAAGCTGTGTCAGCCTGCGAAAACTTCCGATATGAAAGCGCCCAATTCATCTCAGCACTGCTAGTAAAGACCTTAGGCAATGCAAGAGCTGGCATATTCGACTCCGTTGAAGACTTTGGGTTGTCCATCGAGTCCCTGAGAATTCTCGAATCCCTCAAACCTGACCAAATAACACGCGTTGCCTCTAATTACTGTGCAATGGGGAAATCCCTGGAGGATTGGTTTCCTATCAATGCAGCCCGGATTTCAAAGCTGTTGGAAGTAGAGGCTTCTGAATCAAAACAGTATGAAATGATTGATGAGATGTTGATGCGTGGAGCGTGCCTTAATCTGATGAAGGAATTCTTCGGGATGCGGACAACCCACGTATCGACCAGAAAGCGGATCCTGGGTATTCCAACTGTTCGTGGACGATTGGTAGTGCCAACACATAATGAGCAGTGCCGGATCTATGAAGAATGGCTCAACCTCATTGAGGTTATCGATATTCGTCGCCGCCTGCTTGAGGTAGCACGTCGCACGGACCTGCCTTTGTCTATGATCTATCGCGAGATCAAAGAGATTGAGCAGGTCATGAATCAGTCAAAGAACAACGGCTCGATTCCAGTTCAATCTCGAAATCTACAAGTCGCGTTCTAAGGAGCACAAAATGACCGACAAATCATCAAAAATGGCATCAATTGCTCCTACTCAGGACATTGAGATCGAATTGGCAACACGGCCTGCACTAAGGCTTTGGCAAGGTCGGGAAAAGACGGAAAAGAAGCATGGAATTCTTGGGCTTCCGGGCTTTTGTTCACGAGTGCGTTCGCTCGAGCAGGCGATACGGGAAGACGATCCCTATGCAGACTTCCACTTTGCTCAAATTGAAGAGGGAATTGAGCACTTGTCTGAGGACCTCGATGCTGAATTGGCTGACATCGAAGACTTCATCAAGGAAAACGTCCCATCTGCTATGAGGCTTCCAAATGTAGCCTCGAAAAATCCTGTGGTAGTTCCTGTCCGGTTTGCTTCACGTCTCGGTTTCCAGCTTGTCTACCAGCTCTTAAAGGTGGATCAGATTGTCCTGAAGATTTTGCTTGCTAGTCACATCGGCCTTATTGAAACAAAAACCAAGTTTCAGACTTTGGCTCGTGTAGAGAAGCGTGTCAGAGGAGTTCTGCATTTGGTTTACAAGTATCGACACACCGGGGTCAGCCGCGACGATATGGCGGCCAACAATCAGCGAGCCCAGAAAGCAAAAGAGCTTATGGGTGAATTGGAGCAGGGTTATTTGGAAGGCACGACCAGATCGCCAAATGCTCCCTCTCTCCCCCAAACACGACTGAATACTCTGGGCGCCGATCTTCCAAATTCAGACAAAAAGACCGGTTCGTCGAAGCAGGTAAATGCAGACCTGGAGTCTAAGCTGGACAGCGTGCTGGCAAAAGCCGAAGCAGAAGCGGAAACAGAAGCCTGAACGCCCTGGATGTGTTTGGCGATATCATTGGGTGCCCAAGGCGGCACCCTTTTTTTGTTTCACGCATGGATCAGAACCGGCCGAAAGTTGGATCAAAACCAGCAACAGTGCTGGATCAGAACCGGTTATCACTGCTTGGATCAGGAGAGGAATTTCGGTGACCATCCCTTTAAATATAAATTTACTAATACCTTTTAAGGATAATGAGGGCGCGAGGCGAAACTTATACCGCAAGGATATCGAACGATTTCGCGAGCGGCTCGAGGCCAGGGCAGCAGAACTCCGGGAGGATTTGATTTCAAATTTTGGAGAGGATTTCGAGCTGACTATTGCTGGTAGATCCGATGGAACCACTACCAAATATTTCTGGCGCTTTCGTTCATCCAAGCGAGACCGGAAATATGTTCGTCTTCATGCCGAGACCGTGGTGGACTACCTCAAAGTTTTCGATCCCAACCAGGTGTTGAATCTCAAGGACATCGAAGAGGAATTGATTTACCTGAATGCAAACCTCCGACTCTTGAAAGGTTTTATTGATGCGATTGAGCAATCAGAATCAGAACTGGTCGATTTAAGGGCGGCAGAGTTCTAGTTGCGAAACTTTCGGCGACCTGCAAGAATTCAAGAATCACCAAGCCCCCGGGCTCAGCTGCAAAGTGTTCCCCTTTGCTAATCTCTACTCCTCAATTCAGAAACTGTGAGCTGACCAGGTAAAGAGCCCTCTTTGCCAACCTTGGACCGCGTTCGCTATCCCGAATGTCTTGGAAGATTTTCAGGGTATTCCGGTTAGCGTTCACGGCCTAGCCTCATCGGTGTTAATGACTCGGTTAGCCGGCAAGCAAATCTTGCAGTGATGATAGGACGCCAGTCGAGTGGCTTTTGTGTGGTTTTTAGCCATGCCGTGCGATCGCTACAAGCACGCACGAAAATATTGGGGGAACAACGATCCCACCGCCCCATTTCCGGATCAGTCTCAAAATCGGGTTTCGCTATACCCGGCCTCGAATACAGCAAAGCACCCACACCGGGTGCTTTTTTCGTTTCTGCGAAGTGCAAAAGTAAAAGGTCATCGAGGCGTGACCTTTTAAACCGCAATTAAACAGGGAAACCCCATAGGCTACCCCTGAATACTATTCAGAGGTTTTTGCCATGAAAGTTTTACCCCTTGCTTTGCTGTGCTGCCTCTCAGTCTCAGCATACGCAGAATCGGTCATCCCAACTGACCAGGCTGAACGTGAACAAGTGGAGCGGGTGCAGACTGGCCGGTATTCGTTTGTTCAGAATATTCCGCCGGTTGATCAGCTGAATCCATTGAAGGTGGTAGTTCGCACTCGGGTTCCGCAATCAATCAATTCCGTGGGACAAACTGTTGAGTTTCTCTTGGCACGCTCAGGCTACGTTTTGGCTGATGCCACTGTGCTAAGTGAAGAGGCAAAGGTGCTCCTCGATCTTCCTCTCCCCGCCATTCATCGAACGATTGGACCGATGACCCTGGACCGAGCTTTGAACACACTTTCCGGTGAAGCTTTCGAGCTGATCGTAGACCCTGTACATCGCAAGGTTGCTTTTGAGTTGTCTGAGAAATTGGGAGGTAAGTCATGAGCAAACTGCAGGCGGGTATTGTTCAGAGTATTTCACCAAGCGCCAAGAACAGGGGGCCGGAGCAAGTAGCTTCGACCGATGGTAATGATGCGTTCGAGGAAGCTGGAGTCGCGGCAAGCGAGCGCCTAGATGTCGGCCCCAAACAATCCAAGGATGAACTGGAGAATTTCGGTCTGGATCTTCCGGAGGAGCTGTCTCGGGGAGCCGTCCGCTCCGACAGCGAATCCGGAGTTGAGCCTGAACCCATCCCCGTGAAGGCCAAAACCTCCAAAAAGAAAGCGTCGCAAGTATCAAGCGGTGGAAAATTGCTGGGAGGATCTGCCTTGGTGGTTTCGCTGTTGGCCCTCGGCGTTTCGGGAGTGCTTGGCTTTAACCAGCTGGATAGCGGCAGTCAGATCCGGCAAACAGTTTTCGGTCTTCAGGAGTCCATCGCGGATCTGGTCACTCAGGACGGCGAGATCACTCAGAGTCTGGCACAGGCACAGCTTGCTGTTTCAGAGAATACGGCTCGCATCTCAGACATCGAACAATTCCGTTCGGACCTAACAACCATGTCTACAGTGCTGGACAGCATTGAAAATGAATTGGGCGATATCAAGACCACGTTGGGAGATCATCAGAAAACCCTTGATGAGCACCGACTTGATATCGATGTCGTCAGCAAGGACGTAAAAACACTCAGTGAGCGACCGGTACGGACTGTCGTTAAAACCGTACCGACGCCCGCACCTCAGACAGTAGCAGAAGTCCAGACGCTGGAAGGAGCCACCGTTGCCAGTATCGATATGTGGGGTGTCGAGCCCTATGTCGTTCTTCAGGACTCATCAGGTGGTTGGGTTCCCCTCAAGGTCGGTGATTACTACCGAGGATGGAAACTTCAGGGTGCCGTGAATGGCGAAGCAATTTTCAAAGTCGGCTCGAAAGTTCGACGCCTGCGCGTGGAGGGCTAAGGGATGGAGCCAATCACAATGATAGGTCTTTTTGTTGTGGCTGTTGGCGGGGGAATGTATTTCAACGCTGCAGATCAGCAACTACATGAGGACACGGCACCACAAGCCGAAAACACTTCTGAGGTTGCTTCCGCGAGCAAGAGCTTCACTCGGGGTATCTTCATTCCAACAGATAGTGGTTACTACATTTCGAATCTTTCATCGGAACCGGTGAAAGCAGAGGGCTGCGATCAGCCGGTCCTGGTCGCCGATCTGAGTCAGCCCCGATCGAAGGAATTACAAGAAGTCTCGACGGTCATGGTCGATTGCGAGGGGTAATTCATGATTCGCAAAACTCTCCTGGCTTCGATCCTGGTCAGCATGGTAACGGCTGACATTGCGATAGCTCAGTCTTCGACAGACTCGCGATCGATGGGGAATGTTACGTCTCAGGCGCAATTGAGTCTCGACCAGAAGTCCGTGATGCAACTGACAGATGACGAACGGTCTCTTGCTAAGCAATGGATGCTCAAGGATTCCGACTGGATCAAGTACAAACAGATCATGTCGGGTCCTCGAGGCATTTGGTCTCCAGGACTCGATCCACTCACCGCCCTTGGCGTCTCCGAGACTGACCCTGCTGAGCGTGAGCGATACGCAATGATTTGGATGCAGGTTGAATCTCGGCGCATGGAGCTGGAATTGGCCTTCGAAGTGGAACGCATGAAAGCCGCGAAGGACATGTTCGGCGAAAACCCAGTCGTGATTGATGCTCCTCATTGGGAACAGGAATGGAATGAGAAATACAACGCGACTAGGACTCACGTTGCTCTGTTCGTAAACGACTTCTGTCTCGAAGACTGCGAAGACCTGGTCAGCGAAGTCAGAAAATCTGTGTCGCGAAACTCTCGTCTGGACATCTTTTTCAACGAAGGTGCTTCAGCTGAGTCCATTTCCAAGTGGGCTCGCCACATGAAGATCGATCCTGAAATTGTTCGATCACGGAAGGTCACGCTCAACTTCGAGTCTGGGAAGGCTGAAGAGTTTGGCGTCGATCTCGACGACCTCCCTGCGGTTCGAACCTTCAATGTCGCGTCGGGCGACGTCACCAAATACGGCGAGTGAGGGTAGGGCGGTGAGATACCTTTTGGCGTTTCTGATCGGAGCTGGTTTGTGGGGGGACGTTCATGCCTCCCAAATCCCCCCGATGTATCAGTTGGTCAGCCAGGAGCAGAAGGTACCGGCAAAGCTTTTCTTCGCCATAGTTCTGAATGAATCCAGAACTCGAACTGAGCATTCAACCCGTACACTGCCTTGGCCCTGGACGATCAATCATCGTGGAAAGGCGCACTTCTTCAAAACACGCGAAGCGGCTTTCCGATTTGCAGACAGCTTGGTCAAAGCCGGGGATTACCACTTTGACGTCGGTTTGGGACAGATGAACTGGCGATGGCACAGAACAAGGTTCAGCTCACTTTGGGACGCATTTGATCCCTACCTGAATCTCACGGCAGCGGCTCAACATCTTCGCGAACAATTCGAACGAAAGGAATGCTCATCATGGGAGCTGGCCATTGGCTGTTATCACCGGCCGGCCCAGCGCCCGAGAGACAAACAAATCGCCAATGCATACAGAGAGAGAGTCATGCGGTTATGGGACAACATCTGAATAAAGCAGCTATAGGCATTGCCTTGGCCTCAGCACTTGCTCTTCCGGTCCATGCTGGAACCATGAACGAGCAGCTCAAGGGATTCTATGAGCTCGAGGTCATTGGGGATTTTGGCGGCCAGTCCGCAAAACCATTCCTACCTTCAGATTCCGATTTTAAAGAGCAACTGCAGAAACTGAAGGATGAGCGTCGTGGCAAAAGGTTTCTGGTTTCGAATCTTCCTGTTTCGTCACCCTCATTGACTGTGGGCAGGGTGGGTCCTCAAGAGGCCGCTGGGATTCGGTATGACATGTTGAGCCGGCCCATGTTCATCATCGGATACGACTCCGTTTCCATTAACTGGCTCAAACAAAACCGGCGATTCCTGAAAGAGAAACGGGCCATTGGTTTGGTTGTGAACGTAGGGACCGTCGATGAAATGAATCATTTGCAGTCCGTGGCAGGTGAGGAAATTCTTCTCCAGGCGACCAATGGCGAGCAGATGGCAAAAGCCATCAATCTTCGGCATTACCCGTTCTTTGTCGATAAGAATGGGGTGATGCGCTGATGGCCACCCAGACGCTTGAAGCTCTGCTGCGCCCGCCGGTTGAATTCTACTCGGGTACAGTAAGCGTATGTGCAGCCGGAATTTGCCTGGCTGCCCCGTCATTGCTGATGATGACTCCCAGTGTTGCCTATACTTCTGCGGTCATTCTGGTTGTCTTTGGACTCTATCGTTTTTACCAGGGATCCAGCGTCATCAAGTATCAGCGGAATCTGAGGCGGTTGCCGCGTTTCGCCATGTCCTCTGACCAGATCCCTTGCTTCAAAAACCACCTTTACCTCGGACAGGGTTTTCGCTGGACCCAGACGCATACTCAGCGTTTGAAGGACACCATGGCGCCCATCTCAGCCAAGTACATCCGTCCGTCCCGGATAAACAATTTCGCGCGTGAGCTGGAGCGCAAACTGGAGGGATCGAAGCTTCAGTGGATCGCGGATCTTACCAGTAAAGATCACCCTTTGAATCCTGTTCGCCCATATCCGGCCGTGGGTGGCAATCCCGTAACCCACGCCGTCGAGCTTGAAGAAAAGCAGGTATTGCTGGCGATGTCAGAGCGGGTAGGACACACCCTCTGTCTGGGAACGACGCGAGTTGGAAAGAGTCGGCTGGCTGAAATCCTGATCGAGCAGGACATTCGCAGGAACGACGGGCCGGTAATCCTACTGGATCCAAAATCCGACGCCGGACTACTTACGCGAATGTATATGGCAGCCAAAAGGGCAGGGCGGGAAGACGATTTCTACATGTTCCACCTTGGCTTTCCAGATTCTTCCGCCCGCTACAACGCAGTCGGAAATTTTTCGCGAATTACTGAGATCGCCGGTCGTATCTCTGGCCAGCTATCGGCCGAGGGTAACAGTGCCGCGTTTAAAGAGTTCGCATGGCGCTTTATTAACATCGTCGCCCGGGCCTTGGTTAGCTTGGGCCAGCGTCCGGACTACAACAACATCCTTAGGTACGTGACGGACATCGAACCGTTGTTCTGCGAATACATGGACTGGTGGCTGCCCAGGAATGGCGAAGAGGGCTGGATTGAAGACATCAACGCGATGACTGGTGAAGCCGAGAAGAAGTACAAAGCCAATCCCCGACTCGCAAAGCACGCCAATCCGCGAACAGAGGCCTTGAGGCAGTATGTTGAACAACTGCACGTCAGCGATCCGGTACTTCACGGTCTTCTGTCCGCATTGCGATACGACAAAACCTACTTCGATAAGCTCGTCGCCAGTCTTCTGCCACTTCTCGAAAAGCTGACGACCGGCAAAATCGGGAAGCTTCTCGCTCCTGATTACTTCGATGTTGCCGACGAAAGACCCATTTTCGACTGGACCCAGATCATACGTAAGCGAGGGATTGTTTACGTTGGGCTGGATGCAATGACAGACACGGAGGTTTCCTCTGCGGTTGGGAATTCAATGTTCTCCGACCTGGTGAGCACTTGTGGTCATATTTACAAGCATGGTTTCGAACACGGAATGCTAGAAGGTCAGGCCAATTCACTTCCCAAGATTTGCCTTCATGCCGATGAATTTTCTGACCTGATCGGTGAGGAGTTTTTGCCGATGGTCAACAAATCCGGCGGTTCTGGCATGCAGATCACCGCATATTCTCAGTCTCGCCAAGACTTGGAAGCCAGACTCGGAAATGTTGCTAAAGCCAGGCAGGTCGAGGGCAACTTCAACAATCTGATCATGCTTCGGGTGAAGGAAAAGGACACGGCCGAGTTGTTGACGAATCAACTGCCCGAGGTCGAGATTGCTCAGATCATGACGGTTTCCGGTGCGAACGACTCGTCCGACACAGATTCAAGCGTCGATTTCACCTCAAGCACTCAGGACCGGATTTCGATGCTGCGCGTCCCAATGCTCGAGCCCGGTCACATTACGGCGCTGCCAAAGGGTCAGGCATTTTGTCTGCTGGATGGTGGCCAGCTGTGGAAAGTTCGTTTTCCGCTGCCCGTTGAAGACGATGACGATGAAATGCCGGAAAACATACAGGCTCTGACCCGGGAAATGAATCGGAACTATCACACTGCCGAGCAATGGTGGAACTGACGAATGCCTGAAGGTAAATCAGAACATCCCGCCCAGAAACGTGGCTTTGTCGGCAAATCCATCGACCTGATTCTGAAAATCATCGGCTTGCTGTTATTCAGTGCATTCATGTCGATCGTCATCGAGTGGATCAACATGGGCTTCTTCCAGGATGAGCCTACCTATAAGAATGCGGAACAGATGATGTTCCAAGAGATCGGCTATCTGAGTGAGTCGCTGACCTCGAAGGACCAGACGAATGAGGGCGCTGTGAAATCTGCAAGCTCGACCATCACCAAAGTGGTCAGCTTCCTGTTTGTTGATTCTGGCCTGCTGGACAGTCTGCAGTCGGTCAGAACACCTGACGCCAATGATGGCCAGATTATTCTGATGATGAAGGGCGTGATCGCCGAATACTATGAGTACCTGATGGCGGCCATATACATCCTGATCATGTTTTTCGTTCGGATGGCTGTACTGATGTTGTCTATGCCGGCTTTTGTGCTGTTCGGGGTCGTTGGCGTCTGTGACGGACTGATGCAGCGTGACTTAAGGCGGTGGCGTGGTGGGAATGAGTCTGGCTACGTTTATCACTGGGCCAAAAAGTTCGCGATTCCGACCCTGGCCATGGCGTGGATTCTCTACCTGGCCATTCCAAGTTCCATTCACCCTAACTATATGATCACACCTTTCGCTGTCTTGTTTGGACTGTGTTTGATGGTGATGAGCTCTAAATTCAAAAAGTACCTCTGAGTATTGGTCGTACCTCCGCAAACCTTGCCCTTCTTTACGAAGGGCTTTTTTTTGAACAAAAACACCTTTGAATGCCCTTTCGCGCCGGCCTTTGCAATGTCCGTCTTAGACGGCGGATTCACACCTTTCACCATCCATCGAATGAGCAGAACAAGCCCAACGATAGCTGCAATCCCGATCAACGTGCACACACGTTTCCTCCTCGTATAAAAGGTCACCAACCTGTGACCTTTTGATCCGCCTTTTTGTAAGTGTGCCTGATTAAATCGCTCTCATCAGAACTCACCAGCTACGAGATCACGATGAGAGTTTTCAAAACGATACTTTTTTCCAGCCTGATTGCCATCAGCGTAAATGCAGCTGCGGACGTCTGGGCGGAGCGTGAAGCGCTCTCGAACATCCAGACCGAGTTAGCGGCTCTTGAAGCGCTGGTTCTGAACGCCCGGGCGCGAAGCAATGCTTCCGACCGGACCCAGTTCGACTACGAGATTCTGTTGAGTGACTTGCGAAAGATCCAACACGGCATTTCGCACCACCTGACAGTACCCATGGAGCCAGTGGTTCCGTCAACCATCGACGCGCTCAGCGTCAACTACACCGAGCACAAGCAATGAGTCCTGATCAGCATCAATGGTTTCAGGATGGATCTGGTTGCAATGGTGCCGCTTCTTGCTGGATGACAGCAGCGAACCTTCTGACCTTGGCCCAAATGATTGCCGTTGTCGCAGTGATTATGTTCATCGCCTGGACCTGCATGCAGGCCTACGAAAACTGGGCGAACGAGGAGATTAAGTCCGGACAAATGATCTTCATTTGGGCGCGAGCGGTCTTCGTTCTCCTCGTGATGCTCTTCCTAATCATCAACTGACCAGTGCAGTAACCCTAGCAGTACCCGAGAAGCACCAACCCAAAAAAACCAGGAGAAATCCAGAATGAAACAAGCAATGCAGAAGTACATGGCAATGAAAACCGCGGCGGGAATGGCGTTCCTGTCACTTGGAACTCAGGTTCAGGCTGCGCTGCCGACCACATCAAACCCAACCAACGCACCGGCCCAAGGCGATTACATTGGATTGCTGAAAGGTTATGCCTTTGATATCGCCATCGTGCTTGGTCTGATCCTGGGCACTATCGCGTTCCTGGCCGTCGCCAAGAACATGATTGCGACATACAACGAGATCGGCGAAGGCAAAAAAACCTGGGGTGACATGGGCATGCACGGTGGCATGGGCGTCTTGCTGCTTGTCTTCGTGGTCTACCTCCTGACGCAAGCGGCTACCGTGATTTTCTAATGGAAAAGATCGGTATGAAGGGTCGAGAAATCGACTTCATCCCAGACCGGCTCATTGAAGAGCCGGTCGTGTTCCGGGGCCTGACGGACACGGAAGTGGTCGTGCTGATTATCGTCGGCCTGGTCTTCTGGATCCCCGTTTCCGTTCTTCTTCTCTTGCCATTCGGCTGGGGACTTTTTGGAGTCGGTATCGGTGTTGGCATGGCCATCGTCTCGCTTTTACTGGTAGGCAGATACCTCACAGTGCTAAAGCGTCGCCGGCCAGATGGTTTACACATCGTCTATCTCAAAAAGATCGCACAGCAAAAATTCAGCTTTATCAATTTCGACTACATCGAGACCTCTCAGGCCTGGGACATACGCCGCGAGAGAACGGTAGTGAAAGTTAAAACCAAAACGGAGGACTGAGAGTGGCGCGTTTAAAAAAGGCTCTCGACGGACGGGATGCTCACATTCTGACACTGCGAATCTTTGTCGGGATTCTCGCGATCGCCCTGATTTACAGCATCCTCGGATGGAAAGAAGCCCCGGAGCGGATCAAGATTGATATTCCGCCTGACCTGCGCTCTGGTTCCACTCGTGGCATCAACGAGCGGCATCCATTCAATGTCTACGCATTCGGCTATTACATCTGGCAGCAGATGAATAACTGGCCTGTCGATGGCAAGGACGATTACAAGCAGCAGATTGAACGACTGAGCTGCTACATCACCCCCCGGTTTAAAGGTGAACTCGAGCGCGATTATGAGCAACGTCGGCTCGATCATGAATTGACCCGCACCCGGGCACTGCAGGAAATGCCGGATCGCCCATACAAGCCCAAGCGTGTGTACACCGAATCCAAAGACAGTTGGGTGGCCTTCTACGACGTCAACGTAAAGGAAACCTTCCGGTCAGAAATCGTGAAAGACATCTTTGTCCGTTACCCAATCCGCTTGGTTCGCTGGGATGTTGACCCCGAATGCAATCTTTGGGGCCTTGCCTTGGACGGTTTCTACAAAAAAC
>Ga0209075_1000857_pt1 | contig 29381 bp, 24 predicted proteins | sample Stecom2011_FD_187523 | JGI IMG/M metagenome (GOLD analysis project Ga0209075, IMG submission 187523) | Agricultural soil microbial communities from Utah to study Nitrogen management - Steer compost 2011 (SPAdes) (version 2) | ecosystem: Environmental > Terrestrial > Soil > Agricultural land...
CATAGACGCAAAACTGGCGGCAAGCGATGCGGTGTGTTTAGCGCATCAACGTTGTGGCGCGTTTAACGAGTGGCTGAGCACGGCTAGTCTGGTTTCTGGCAAGCAGAATATCTGCTTGGGAAAGGTACGCCTCGGCCAAGCGCTTCTCTGCCGTTACGATCTTTTCGAAGTTCTCAGGAATAACCTTTTTTAAGGCTTGTATGTCCTCATAAACTGCATCTAGCTGACGACTTGAACGAGCGTTCTTGATGGTAACCGGCCATGTCTCAAATTTCTGAGCATAGAACACAAGTGCCGCACTACTTGGGAAAACCTGATCACCTTCGGCGGCTTTATTGTCTTGGTACTGAGCCAACTCTTTGGCAGCCTCTCCAAGCTTTTCGAGAGCAAGGCGCTGTTCTTTCGTTTCCGGCGACTGCGCGAAGAAGCGATTCCCGATGGTGAGCAATTGTGCTTGTTTTGGAGCATCAAATGCCTTAAATGCCGAATCCACCTGAGAGAGGTATTCTTTAACGGCTGCTGGCGATGGATTGGGTGGCTTATTTCCCAAGAATTCAAGGTTAGAGCCTAGTTTTACCAAGGCGTCAGCGCTTTTGGCTCCTTTATAGTTCCCCTGCTCCAGAGTGGATTGGATTTCATTGGCAATGGCACTTTGCAGGGTCTTTTGTCTATTCTCGATTCGGTTTTGAACACTCAAAAGCTCCCCGTCCCTTGGGAAGAGGGTGGTCGCATTCTCAAGCACTGAAAGCGCCTGCACTATGTTTGGTAAACCGTTCCCCTTATTGGGCTCAAGCGCCTTATCAATACGTGATAGGAAGTGGTTGACAAGATGTGTTTGTTTGAGCTTGAGAAGCCCCGCTTGATCGAGCTCAGACATTCCCGATAACTGTTGCAAAAGCTGCTCAGCAGGGAGGTCTTTTAGTGCCAGATTATGTTGTCTCTGCTCTGTCAGGGCGTCTGCGGTATGCCTTGCTTTGGCAGATTCGGCCGTGCCTATGTGCCAAGCAGCAATACCCGCTGTGATCGCGGCAGTGGTGACCACCGTTTGTCCGACCGCCAGCCAAGGGGTTGGCTTCAGGGCGTTTTCTGTTTTTTGGATAGAAAGCTGCTGAGGGGCTCCGAGCAGTTGCTGCTTCAGGGTTCGCCATGTTTTCAAGGGTAGGTTGCCGGGCCGCTTTAATTTGGCCGATTGCCGCTCCTTTTGTGATGGCGATTGCCGATTGAAGGGGTGCTTGGAGCTCAAAAGCTCGTAACAGATGCAGGCAAGGGCGTATATATCGCCCTCGCCGGTAGGCTGCTCACCCTTCGCTATTTCGGGCAGTGTGTAAGCTGGCGTGTATCCGTAAATGGATGTCTCGTCGAGACCGGGATGTAGAAAATCCTCTTGAAGCGGATCGCTCAGTACCCGGGATACGCCAAAATCGAGGAGTTTGATCTGGCCGTTACGCGTAAAGAAAATATTTGAGGGTTTTAGGTCTGCATGCACAACGTTGTTAGCGTGAGCGTATTTCAGTGCGGACACTATCTGCGCGACAATTTCCTTTACCCCTTTCCACTTCAAACCGCTGGGCCGCGAGCGCTGGATCATGCGTGTAAGCGGCTCACCTTCAAGCAGCTCCATGACCATAAAGCAGGTATCACCATCCTGTTGCAGGTCTTGCACCCGGATAATATTGGGATGGCTTAGGCTTTTGGTTTTGGCGGTTTCTCGGGCGAGCACGCCAAGCACACCGTCTTGGGTTAGCATGTCGTGCTTGAGGATTTTGAGCGCGACTTTGCAATCGGCTGCCCCCGCTTGCTCTAGCTGCAAATCCACCGCCCGATACACGTCGCTCATGCCGCCTGAGGCAATGAGAGCTTCAATTCGATAACGCTGGTTTAGTGTTTTATCAAGCCACTTATGTTTATTGCTCTTGCTTTCCACCGTGCTCACCCTCCTGTTAGAACCGTAGGGTTTCCGACGACAATTTTCCCGCCATGAACGGTGGCGTCGCCTAAGCGCGCTACCGGCAGACCGTTTGCGAAAACCGTTCCGGAGCCCTCAACGACAACATCGGGTGGACCAACGCAAATGAGTTTGTCTGAAAGCCTGGCAATAGGTAGGCCGCCAACAAAAACGTTTGGAGATGCTGCGAGGGTGGGGCCACCAACGTGCGGCACGGGGCCGGTTGTGGCGGGGCAGATATGAAAAGCTCCAAGAAAAGCAGTCGGCTTGCTCATGAGCAATACGTCCCTGAAAATAAATCCGTCCAATGGTTTTACAGAGCGTGATGTTCGGCGATCCGAAAAGGTAGGTCAACCCCCTTGTGTGATCTTTGCCTACATTTGTGAAGTCCGTTTTTAACAGGAATTGACAGTTCCGAGAGGCTGGAATAGTATCCATCAGTCAAGCCGCACTGGCGGTTGATAAGTTGTATGTGATCCGTTCCGACGTTCTTACAAAATTGGTCCAAGGAAGGTGCAGAAATCCGTGTCGTTATGACACTGCTTTCTAGGTTTTAGCTCCAAGGGAAGAGCGAGTGATGTTGTTAGAGCTCAAAGTTACCAGCTATCAAAGGCTGTCGCCCTCAGTTACCGGCCAAAAGACGGTTGAACCCAACAATGTCATTGTTATTGGGCGAGCCACTGATTGTGACTGGCATTTACCCGACCCGCTGAAAGTCCTCTCCTCCCGGCACGCCGAGATTCGTTTTTCTGGTGGCCATTATACAGTCACGGATATATCCACTAACGGTGTGTTTCTGAACGGCGAAGCCTCGGCTATTGGTCGTGGTAACACCGTGGCAATCAAGTCTGGAGACTGCCTGCGCCTCGGTGATTTTGAAGTTGTGGCTTCTATTGTTGCCACGGCGCCGGAGCAGGTTGAGCCCGATTTTTCGAAGTCATTAGAAAAGAAGCCATTAGAAAACAAGCCGCTAGAAAGCCAACTAGAACAGTCGTCCCCCATTCAAGCTGGGCGCTCTGAGTCGCCTCTGAATAGCAGCCGTGTTGTAGACGACAGCCCTGCAGCAGGTGCTTTTGGAGATTTTCTTGCTGCGGGCTTGGGCGAAAGGGTTATGGCGGATAGCCATGTGCCAATGCAAGAGCCTGCGATTCCCGGCGAGTGGCACTGGGGACAGGGTAGTGAGCAGTCCCAAGGCGCTGCGACAGCGCAGGATATGCCTGTCTCATCTCCAGCTCCAAGAGACCATGCCACTGCCACCCCAAGCCAGCACTCTGATGCGCTAACAGCTCTTGCTGAAGGCCTTGGTCTCCCCTCAGAAAAGCTAGAAGGTGCTGGGCCAGCCGTATACAAGGATCTCGGAAGTCTGACTCGGGTACTGCTAGATCGCCTGTTGGATATGATCCATATGCGAGCCCGCCAGAAGCAACAACTGCGCGTGGCACAGACGCTGTTCCAGCGAAGCGAAAATAACCCTTTGAAGTTCTCTGCTACACCTCAGGATGCGCTGGATAGCCTTCTTATTCGGCCCCACGCTGCCAATTTAGGGCCGGTGGATGCGGTTAACAAGGCGTTTGATGATCTCTTCTCGCACGAGCAGGCACTGCTCAAAGGTGTGGAGTCTGTCGTTCAGGACCTTCTGGCTGATACGCCGAATGTGACTGGCACAAAAAATACAACAGGGCTGTTTGCCCGCCGTAAAGCCTTGGAAACAATTACCCGTCATCGTGCCTGGCAGCGGGAGGTTTACGGTAGCACCGACAGCATGCTCAGGAGTGACGTGTTTGTTGAAGCTTACGAGCAGGCCGTTGGCCAGAATGAGGAGAGTGCCAAAACATGATATATGCCATGCGCTGGGCAATGGTCTTAGTGGCTGCAATAGCTTTAAATGGCTGCGTTGTTGCAAACGCCATAGTGACGCCCTACACCGACTTACACTTTGCCCCCCACGGAAACATCAATCCGGATGCGAGTGGGCGATCTTCGCCACTGGTGGTAAGGATCTACGAGCTCAAGTCCGCAGCCAAGTTTAAAGATGCGGGTTTCTTTGAAATCTACGATGATGCGGAAGCCCTACTCGACGAAGACTTGCTCGGCTACGTTGAGACCATTATCCGGCCCACACGAGGGCAGGTTCACGAGATGCGATTGCATAAAGAGACCACGCACATCGGAATCGTGGCCGCCTTTAGAGACATTGAGAATGCTGAGTGGAAATTGACGCTCGCAGCAGACCCTCGCGGTTATGACGATCTGAGAATCAGTATAGACAGCCGAGCAATTGCCCGGGAGGACCGCTAACACCTTTGTGTGCGGTCAGTTCAGAATGAATAGCAATGGGTTTTAGACATCATGGAACGAATAGCTAAGGTCGCTTGGTCTGAGGGTATGCTGCTTCGGCCACAGCATTTTCAACAGCAGGATCGTTTCTTGTACCAGTCGGCGCGAAGCCGACATGCTCGTACCGCTGTGCACGGATACGGCATTTCAGAACTGGAGATGGATTCTCAGGCTCTCGCGCTTGGCCAGGTATCACTGGTTAGGGCGGTAGGAATTCTGCCGGACGGCATGCCTTTCGCCTTCGATCAAACCGATGCACTCGTATTAGAAGTTCCGCCAGATGCCAGAGATGAACTGGTGTATCTGGTGCTGCCCATGGAAAAACTATCGGGCACCAATATTGCCGCAGACAGCTCCACCCAGGGAGCTCGATATCGTTTTGAAGAAAACCGCTTGCTAGATGATTCAGCAGAAGATGGTGAGGAAGAGCTTTTGGGCTTGGCGCACCTTAATCCTCGCCTCAAGCTCGGGCGTGATGATTTGGCAGGGTTTGCGTGCCTTTCTGTCGCTCGCATTGTTGAGGTGGTGAACGAGAAAGAAGTGAAGCTTGATCGGAGCTTTATTCCGCCGACATTGGATGTGGCAGCCGTTGCCCCCTTGGCGTCATTCCTGCGTGAAATCCTTGGCATGGTTAAGCAAAGGGCCAAGGCGCTAGCGGTACGAATGCAAAAGGGCGCAGAGCAATCATCAACACTGTTTGATGTGTTGATGCTGCAAACGCTGAATCGTTGGCAACCTATGCTAGAGCACCTGAAAGGCGCACCGCAAGTGCACCCAGAGCGCTTCTACGAGTTGGCAATTACCTTGACCGGCGAGCTGGCACTCTTTGCGCGCGCAGACAAAATGGTGCCGTCTTTACCCCCATACCGGCATGAGCAATTGACGGAAACCTTTGGCGATTTGGCTGCATTGCTGAGCCAGTCACTTAGCACCGTTCTTGAGCAAACGGCGATTGCATTGAAGCTAGAGAATGCTCAGTACGGAATCCGGGTTGCGCCATTGCCTGACGGCAGCCTTCTTGAAAGCGCTCAATTTGTACTTGCGGTTAAAGCAGACTTGCCAACGGAAGACATCCGCCGTCGCTTGCCAGCACAGATTAAACTGGGAGCTGTAGAGCATATTCGTGACCTCGTTAACAACCACTTGCCGGGTATACCGGTAAGTGCGCTTCCCGTGGCGCCAAGACAGATTCCTTACCATGCAGGCTATCACTACTTTTTGCTGGATGGGAAAAGTGAGCGCTGGCAGCACCTCAAGCAGAGCGGCGGATTGGCGGTTCATGTGTCCGGTAATTATCCGGGGCTTGAACTCGAACTCTGGGCCGTCCGGCAGTAGCCGACATACACTTAAGCAGGGATTGCTACATGAACGACAGCACCGTCCTCAAACCGCGACCAGGCGCCCGACAAGCACCCGGCCCAGCGCCACATGCTGCTCCCCGCCCGGCAGACGAAACTGTTATAGCGGCGCCCGCAAAAAGTGCTTCTGGTTTTAGCCGGTTCAAGTTGCCCCAGACTCGTTTGGGCCCCGTTTGTGATCACGCATCTAAGCTGCTTTCTCTGGCTGTTCGGTTGCCAACTGCAGAGTTGGTTGATGATGTTGCAGAGCTTCGCAGGCGGTGCGTGGAGTTGGTTCGTGAGTATCAGACCAGCCTTCAAACGGAAGGCCTCACCGCGGAAACCGTCGAGACAGCATCGTATTGTGTGTGTGCACTGATTGATGAAATCGTGCTCAACAGCAGTTGGGGCGAAAACGGCCACTGGGCTGCGCATTCACTGTTGTCAGAATTTCATTCGCAAACCTGGTCAGGTGCCTATTTCTTTGATCTGGTTGCAGCCGCAAGGCGCACGGCAAATACAGATGTTCTGATGCTTCAGTACCTGTGCTTATCGCTGGGCTTTAAAGGCAAGTACCGGGTTGAGTCACGCGGGCAAGAGGAGCTGGATACGCTCAGAGATTGCCTGTATCACGAAATATGTTCCGCCCGTGGTTCTTTAGGCACTCCATTCGAGAAAGCCTGGGAGCAGAAAGTACTGACCGGCCCCGGCGTGACGCTAGGCGTTCCTGTGTGGGTCGGTGCCGCAGTCGCTGCAATGATACTGCTGGTTTTCTATATGGCTTTTTCACAGCGACTCGATTCTATCGCAGAGCCGGTATTGGGGAATATGGCAACACTGGCAGTCCCTGAAGTAAGAGTGCCTAAAGGGCAGGTAGGGCCGGGACAGGGTGACTACCTCAGACGAGTGCTCCAAACCGAAATCGACAGGGAGTTGGTCACACTCAACGACAGCGATGGCGGCAAGATTACGCTGAGTATCGGTAATGAATCGCTGTTTGAGTCTGGTGCTGCTGTTCTACGAGAAGATGTGCTGCCACTCATGAATAAGATTGCCCGTGCGCTGGAATCGACAGAGGGAACCGTCATGGTAACCGGACACACCGATAACCAGCCTATCGCAACAAGCCAATACCCCTCTAACTGGCACCTGTCACTCGCTAGAGCGACAGCAGTTTCTGACGAGCTTGCAGGCTCGGCAAACCTGCAAGGCAGGTTGTGGCCTGAGGGTCGTGGTGAAACGGAACCCCGTTTTGATAATGCTACCTCTGAGGATCGTGCCCGTAATCGGCGCGTTGAAATCAGCTTGGTTCCTGAAGCCCTGAATGATTGATTACGTGAGGTAACCCCATGGCATGGATTCGCCGAATTTGGTCTCGGATAACCCCAAGAACAATCTTTATTGTTCTTGGGTTTGTCGCACTAACGGTATTGATATGGTTTGGTGGCCCGTTGCTGGCCATCGCGGACTGGAAGCCATTTGCAAGCAAGTTGGCTCGAATTAGCTTCCTATTGACGCTCGTTGTTCTTTACCTCGGTGTTCAGTTGTGGCGCTCTCGACGTGAGCGTCGCGACAACGAACGCGTTGTAGAAGAAATGATGGCTACCGATCAGGGGGATGAGCTACTTCAGGAAGAGCTGGAAACTCAGCGCAATAACATGCGCAAGGCCCTTGCGCTTGTGCGCAAATGGAAGTCTGGGCGCTTTAGTTCTGTCTATCAGTTGCCCTGGTACATGATCGTAGGCGCGCCTGGTTCTGGCAAATCCACTGCATTGCTCAACTCGGGCTTGGAGTTTCCGCTAAAAAGTGAAATGGGGTTGGATTCGGTCAAAGGTGTTGGTGGTACCCGTTATTGCGATTGGTGGTTCACTAACCGTGCCGTGATCATTGATACAGCAGGCCGCTATACCACTCAGGAATCAGGCGATAAACGAGACTCAAAAGGCTGGAATGCATTTCTAGGGCTACTGAAGAAGTATCGGCCCCGCCAACCAATCAATGGGGTGATTGTTGCCGTTAGTGTTGCCGATATGCTGGAACAGACGCCTACGGAACAGGCCATTCATGCGAGGGCGATAAAACAAAGAGTTCAGGAGCTGCGGAATCGTCTGGGCGTTGTTTTCCCGGTCTACGTGATGCTTACCAAGTTTGATCTTTTGGAAGGTTTTGTAGATACCTTCGGGATGCTCTCTGATCAGGAAAGAGAGGATGTTCTTGGTGTCACCTTTGATTTGGGAGCGGTAACCGATCCTGAGAAGTTGCCAACGGCCTTCGAACACGAATTTGATCAACTGCTGAATCGCCTTAGCGGGTTTTTACTGCACCGGCTGAAGCAGGAGCGGGCACCTGACACCCGCAGCCGAATTTACGAGTTCCCCAAGCAAGTAGCGCTGCTCAGAACACCTTTGTGGAACCTGATCAAAGATGTGTTTTTCCCCTCGGCTTACGAAGAAGTGCCGTTATTGAGGGGCGTTTACATGGTGTCTTCGGAACAGGGCCAGTCCGGCTTCGACAAAGTGTCCGGCATTGTCGATCAACAGTTCCGGCTCAAGTCATCGAAGGTGGGGAAAAATCACAGCGCGCAACCTAGCGGGGGCTATTTCCAGCGGAAACTGTTCGATCAGGTGATCTTCTCCGAGCATGGGCTTGCAGTGACCGATAGCGGTAAAGCACGGCAGCGAATGTTTGTTCGCCGCATCGCCTTTGCAGCAATGGCTGTTCTGACGGTTGGGCTTGCCGCAACTTGGTATGTTGACTATGCCCGGGCGAGGGACGCCATTGCGGGTTTTGCAGAGCGAACCGACGGGTTAGCGGATACATTAAATTCGGTTCCGGACGATGCCCAGTGGTTGATGCTCGAAACCGTACTTAATGAATCAGCGGCGCTTTCAGGTGGCAATGAGATTCCAGAGACCCACGGTCTATCGTCTCTTGGCCATTTTCAGATCCAAGCCCTGTATCAGGGTGCCACAGGTGTGTACGGCCGGGTTCTTCAATACCGGCTTGCCAAAACGCTGAAGGATGCTCTGGAAGAAGATATTCAGTTGCATTTGGATAACCCCGAGTATTTGTATGAGGCACTGAAGAGCTACCTGATGCTCGGAGATCGTAGTCGCTTCAATCGTGATCAGGTTTCGTTGTGGTTGGCCTACTTGATGGAAAACCATTTGCCCGGAGAAATTAACCGCCCTCATCGAGAAGCGGTGCTGGAGCACTTTGAAGCTTATTTGGATCTTGAACAACCCCTGCGTGTATCTCAGGGTCTTGTGGAGGTCGCGCGGAATGAACTGACCTCCGTGCCACTCTCGGAGCGAGCTTATCAGCGTATCCGGTTGGACGCTCAGGCAGCAGGCCTACCGGAATTTCGACTGCCCATGGTGCTGGGCACAGTCGCCGCAGAGGTATTTGAGCGTCGCTCCGGCGAGAGCTTGCACAAGGGCATACCCGCGCTTTATACCAAAGCAGGTTATCGTGGCGTTTTTGAGCCGGAACGGGATCAGATTGTTAGCCATCTACTTGAAGATTCCTGGGTATATGGAGACGATTCAGCGGCCTACCGCAACCTAGACGAGGACAGAATTAAAGCCCTCGTTGAGGATCATTATTTCAGGGATTACATCCATGCATGGGACTCCCTGATGTCTGATCTTAAAATTCGTTCGTTCAGCAGTCCTGAGCAGGGGCGCTATTTGACGGGTTTGCTCAGTGGTCCGGATGCGCCGTTGAATCGATTAGTGTCTGCCGTCAACTACAACACACAGCTGGCCGCCACAGAGACGGAAGGTGCATCAGCCGCAGATGCTGCAAAGGGTCAGGCCATGCGTGAGGCTGGTCGAAAAAGCCGTGCGCTTGATAGGCTGAATCGAATTCTTCCCCTCACAGGTAAAGAGCAGCCCCAGACCACTCTGGTGGACGACACCTTTAAGGTTTTGCATAGCATCAAGGAAGAAACCTTCCAAACGCTACAAAGCAAAACGCGCACAATGTCCCAGTACTTTTCCGAACAGTCGGACGGCGCTAATAGGTTTCAGACAGTTTCTCGTGCTGATTTCAATTCCGCCGTGACTGGCTTCTACGCCACCGTTGGCAACACTCAGTCCACGCATCTTAAATCAATTGTCTCGGATTTTGCGCGTGAATCCAGAGGTTTGGTACGAAGCTCTGCAACGCAAAAGATCAACGGCCTGTGGCGCAATCAGGTGTATCGGGAGTTCAAATCGGCCATCGCCGGGCTCTATCCGCTAGAACCGAATGCATCAGAGGAGGTGAGTCTGGCGGATTTCAGCCAGTTCTTTGGCCACGGCGGCACTATCGACGAATTCTTTAATAAATACCTCGCTGATCATGTGGACACTTCGTCAAACCCTTGGCGGCTATCAACAGACCTCAACATTCGTAGAGACAGCCTGCGCTTTTTCCAAAGGGCGAACCGCATCCGCAATGCGTTCTTTGAGGATGGAACTAAAAATCTGAAAGTGCCCTATGCCGTTCAGCCAGTTTACTTGGACAGTCGCGTAACCCAGTTCTCGATTGAGGCGGGCGGAGATCAGATGGTTTACCGCCATGGGCCAGCCAGAAAACATCACTTTGAGTGGCCGGGCACCAGTGGCGATGTAGTGCGGATTGCAGTCAACCCTGGATCGACATCTGACGCGGTTGTTCAGCGGAAGTTTCAGGGTGAATGGGGGCTTTTCCGGCTACTCGCTGCTTACGGCGGAGTTGGAGGTGAGGGCCGAGATCTTACGCTGGAAATCATGCTCAGTGACTATTTGGCTCGATTGAGAATTGAGCCGGCCTCGGTAAGGCATCCCTTCGCCGACGGGCTGATTGAAAACTTTACATTGCCAGCACGTTTGTAGGTCAGGGAGCGAAAGCATGTGGGGATATATGGGCAAGGTGCCAGCGCGAGGAGATTTCATCACCGTGGATGTACGCCCGGATGTAAGAGATCTCTTCTTCGAGTGGTGCCAGACCTCGCTTGCTGTGAGCAGGGATCAACTGGAAGGGCAATGGATGGATGCCTACCTCACATCACCGATCTGGCATTTTTGCTCTGCCCCCGGAGGTATGCTTGATTCCGGCTTATTGGGCACGGTTATTCCGTCGGTTGATCGCGTGGGTCGTCACTTTCCGTTTCTGGTGGTTCGCGAGTTTGCGGGCCAGATGCTTGATGGTTGGCGCCAGCCGGAATGGGCATCGTCTATGGAAAACTGCATTCTCGATGTTTTGGAGGACGGCTGGCATGAAGAAGTTTGGCGTCAACAACTGTCTGCTATTGAGCCTCCGGAGCCCACAAGCGCAAGAATGCAGTGGCCAACGGGGGCGGGCAATTTGGTATTCGCCTCATCCGGCAGCGAAACCGACTGGTTAGAGGCCATGTTGCGAAAAGATCGAAGAACAACCATCTGGTGGACTCAGGGTTCAGCCTTTGTAGAGCCAGTAACACTGCTTACCGATGGCCTACCAAAGATTGGCCAGTTTGCTTCGATGATGGTCGGCCAATGGCACAACCATGGCTGGCTGGAAGCTGAATTTATAGGGCAGGGTGCCTGAGATGCGTTATTTCTCAGCTCAGTTCACACACACCGGCGCCGTTCGGGATCATAACGAAGATGCTTATTTGTCGTTTCCCGAGGACGGGCTTTGGGTTGTCGCTGATGGTATGGGTGGGCATCAGGCGGGTGAAGTAGCCAGTCAGTTGATATGCGATACCGTGAGTTTAGAACGGCAGCGAAGCGGCAGTTCCATGAGCGCGAGTGAGTTGGAAAAGGCGATACATCTGGCCAATCAACGCATACGAAAATATGGCGATGAGCAGCTACCCGGGGCCACTTTGGGCTCAACGATGGTGGCACTAAAGATCACCGATGACCGATATAAAATTCTCTGGATTGGCGACAGTCGAGCCTACCTGCTGAGAGAGTGCAAGCTACAGCGGTTGTCAAAAGACCACAGCCAAGTCGCAGACCTTGTAGAGCAGGGAGTTCTCTCAGAAGAGGAGGCCGAATCACATCCACTCGCCAATGTGATTACCCGTGCGTTGGGTGTAGAGGCGGAGCCTTTGATTGACAGTGTAGAAGGCAAAGTGATGCCCGGAGATCGTTTTCTTTTATGTACGGATGGCATTAGCCGTGAGTTTGAGCGCGAGGAATTGGAGCAGTTTCTAATGGAAGAGCCTATTGAGGATATCAATCAGGCCCTCCGCCATGCGGCTCTGGTGAAGGGGTGCCGGGACAATATCACCTCAATTATCGTACAGGTTGAACCACCTGTTGGGTTGGCCGGTTTAGCAGACAGCGCCAGAGATTCGACACTTCCGCTGGGCCAGTGGAATCTTTAATAGGTGGAGAAGCCAATGACACATGAAGCCAATCGACTGTTTCCGCTTGAGTCTCTGCTGGCGGACATATCGCCGGAATTACCCTGTGGGGATGACACTCGGGAGGATAGCTCGCCGGTTTCTCCTTATTTTACGCTTAAGGATCTTAGGAATCAGGCCAGAGCGATAGAGCGCCAAGTGCTTATCGGTGAGGAACCACCGCAAACGCCTCAGTGGCGCCAGCTTCTTGACGAGATTCCAGCAGTATTGGAAAACCGATCTAAGGATCTTGAGTATGTTGCCTGGCTGATTGAGGCCTTATGCAGGGAAAAAGGATTTGAAGGCCTCGCGGAAGGTTTTGAGCTTGCCCGTGAGCTGATCGATCTGCACTGGGAGAACCTCTATCCGAAGCCCGACGAAGAAGGCTTAGATACTCGGATAGCGCCGCTGGTTGGCCTGAATGGAACGGACGGCGAAGGCACTCTGATTAAGCCAATCATTTCAGTGCCCTTGTTCTTCGATGGTGATGGGGTTACCTGCTACGCCGCCTGGCACGCTGAGCAGGCGACTGAAGTAGCCCGCCTGGATGATTCTAAAGCCGAATCGAGAATCCGCAGTGGTGCTATGTCGCCCGACCTCTTGGCAACCGCTGTGCAAGAAACACCGACCGAGCATTTGGTGCAAACCCGGCATGCGCTCGAACGTGCGCATTCCGAGTTTCGAGCTCTGTCAGATGCCATGGATCGCGCCATGGGTGGCGACCCTCAGCCGACTACCAATATCTCAAAGGCCCTTGATCGCTGTTTGATCATGCTTAACCACAACGCTGGTGAACGTATTGACCGGTATTTGGAAGCGCAACAGCAGGAGCTGCATGTCAGTGCGGATCCAGATACATCGAATGAGGATGGCTCACCGAATACAAGCGCGAAGCCTGCCGGTATAGATACGGTTAGAGTTGCTATTGAGAGCCGGAAAGAGGCGCTGGAGCAGTTACGAAGGCTGTCAGATTTTTTTCTCAAGACGGAACCTCACTCTCCGGTTTCTTACGCGATTTTACGGGCAGTTCGATGGAGCGAGCTGTCATTGCCTGAACTTATGGACGAACTGATATCCGACAGTGGAGCCCGGGACGGGTTCTTTAAATTAACCGGTGTGCCTGCCCCCGAGCAGCAGGAATGACCACTGGCAAACCAACAGTGACGCTCAAAAGGAGACAGCAATATGGAAAGCATCCACAACAAATTGTCCCGGGTTCGCAAGCCCCGGGTACACATAACCTACGATGTGGAAACAGAGGGAGCCCTGGTAAAAAAAGAGCTGCCTTTTGTAGTTGGCGTGATGGGGGACTTTTCGGGCAATAATAATGCCGACGTTAAACCATTGAAGGACCGCCGCTTTATTCAGATTGATCGCGACAACTTTGATGAAGTTATGCGTCGAATGAGCCCGAGCCTGCGGCTTAAAGTTGACAACAAGTTGTCAAATGACGGCTCCCAGATCTCGGTGGAGCTGGGCTTCAATTCGATGGAAGATTTTCAGCCAGCAGCGATCGTTAATCAGGTCGAGCCTTTGCGGCACCTGATGGAAACACGCAACAAGCTACGTGATTTGTTAACCAAGGTCGATCGTTCCGAAGAGCTTGAAGAATTGCTGGAGCGAGTACTTAACAACGCAGACGATCTTCAGGCACTGAGCTCAGATCTGAGCAGCACAGAGGAGGACAAGGGATGAGTCTTGAAACACGCACCGAAGACGCGGTACTAGAGCATGAGGCAGGGTCGATCAGCTTGCTGGAGCAAGCCATTGGCGCCACAAAGCAAACTGAAAGCAGTCGCGCCGAGGAGCTAATTCGAACGCTGACTGAAGAGGCCATGAAAGGCACGGTGACCTGGAACAAAAATCTGGCCATCACATTCAATCAGGCTATTTCGCGTCTCGACCAGATGATCTCTGGCCAGCTTGCTGAAATTCTGCATCAGGAAGAGTTCCAAAAGCTGGAAGGTTCATGGCGTGGTATGCACCATTTGGTGATGAACTCCGAAACCAGCGCTATGCTGAAGATCCGTGTCCTTAACCTCAGCAAGCAGGATTTGCACAAGGATTTGTCGAAGGCGGTTGAGTTCGACCAGAGCCAGATTTTTAAGAAGATTTACGAGTCTGAGTTCGGCACGCCAGGTGGTGAGCCTTATGGCATGATGATTGGCGATTACGAATTTAATAGCCACCCGAATGACATTGAGACCTTGAGCCTGATGTCGAACGTAGCGGCGGCGGGCTTCTGCCCATTTGTATCGGCTGGGTCTTCAGGCATGTTTGGCTTTGATGACTGGACTGAGCTCTCCAAACCTCGCGACCTTGAAAAAGTATTCGAATCGCTTGAGTACACCAAGTGGCGCTCATTCCGTGACAGTGAAGACTCCCGCTTTGTAACCCTCACGATGCCTCGGGTTCTTGCGCGTCTGCCTTATGGCAAGGCGACCAAGCCGGTCGAAGAGTTTGGATTTGAAGAGCTGGAACTGGATGCCGAAACCGGCATGGCTGTGACGCCAGACCACGATGACTACTGCTGGATGAACGCTTCTTACGTACTTGGCAGCCGCATGACGAATGCGTTTTCCAAATACGGCTTCTGCACGGCGATTCGTGGTGCTGAAGGTGGCGGTAAAGTAGAAGGCCTGCCAGCCCATATCTTCCGCAGCGATGATGGCGACCCCGACCTCAAGTGTCCAACCGAAATCGGCATCACCGATCGGCGTGAGGCTGAGCTGAGCAAACTGGGCTTCTTGCCGCTGTGCCACTACAAAAACACGGACTATGCGGTTTTCTTTGGCGCTCAAAGCTGTCAGAAGCCAAAGATCTACGATAATCCGGATGCAACTGCAAACGCCGCAATATCCGCGCGTCTGCCTTACATGATGGCAACTTCGCGTTTCGCCCACTACCTGAAAGTGATGGCGCGCGACAAGATCGGCTCGTTCATGGAAGCGGATGACGTTGAAAACTGGTTGAACCGCTGGATTATGGGCTACGTCAATGCGTCTGAGGGCGGTGGTCAGGAAATCCGTGCAAAATTCCCCTTGGCAGATGCAAAGGTTCAGGTGCGTGAGATTCCGGGTAGCCCGGGTTCATACAACGCTATTGCCTGGCTGCGCCCATGGTTGCAGATGGAAGAGTTGACCACGTCTTTGCGGCTCGTCGCCAAGATTCCGGAAATCGGTAACTGATGGAGCCTCCCGGGGAGGCTCCGGGATTGCTTGGAGTTGGCATGAGCTCAGCATTGTCGTTTGTCGAGCAGGATTACATCACCCGCCGTCAGGCTTCTGACAGCACCTCTGCACCTTCGTGGGGCAGAGGGCTGTCTGAGCGGCTGATTGCCGAGGCTGATGACCAGCAAGCACTGATGTTGTTTCTGAGTCACTACCCCGGTCGCACCGAGTGGACGCGGGACCAGATTCGGGCAGTGCTCGCCGATCGTATTCTGCGAATCGACCGGCTTATCAATGCTCAACTCAATGCCATACTTCACCATCAGGATCTTAAAGATCTTGAGGCCCATTGGCGCGGAGTCAGCCTTCTGGTTGATCAGGCAGCACAAGATGCGCAGCAAGATCAGGTCAAGATAAAGGTTCTGGATGCGTCGTGGGATGTTGTTGCCGCAGACTTTGCCAGAGCTATCGAGTTTGATCAGTCTAAGCTGTTTGCCAAAATCTATTCTGAGGAATTCGGCAGCCCGGGAGGAGAGCCTTTCGGGTTGCTTCTCGGTACCTACAGCATCAGTCACCGAACTCGGGGTGGCGCAGCAAATTTGGAGACGCTTCGGGAGCTGTCGCAGGTGGCGGCGGCCGCATTTGCGCCATTAATCCTCAATGCCGCTCCAAGCTTTTTTGGCGTAGACCACTACGCAGAACTAACGGGTGTGCGGGATCTGGAGAGCCACTTTTCCCAAGTGGAACTCAGCGCCTGGCGCTCCCTACGGGACACCGAAGACTCCCGTTTTCTCGGTTTAGCCGTGCCAAGAATGTTAATGCGACCACCCCATCGGGAGTTAGGTGAGGGAGCAGAAGCGTTTGGTTTTCTGGAGCATCGCAAAATAACCGATAGGGACTATCTTTGGGGCCCTGCCTGCTTTGCTTTTGGAACCGTTGCGATACGAGCGTTCTGCGAATCGGGTTGGTTTTCTCAAATTCGTGGTTTTCGGCCCGGCCGTGTTGCCCATGGCACGGTTGATAACATGCCTGACATTGCAAAAATCAATCCTTCGGGCGTGCTGTTTCCAACACGTCAAGCCGTGGATTGGCAGATTAGTGATCGTATGGAAAAGGCGTTGTCGGAGGAGGGCTTCCTGCCTTTAGTACCTTTGCCGAATACACCCATGCTTGTATTCCATTCCGTACCTTCGATACAGCAGCCAGAGCGGCATGAGACAACTGCGGCAGATGTCAGCGCGCGGCTCTCCTCTATGCTGCATTACATACTGTGCGTTTCAAGGTTTGCGCACTATTTGAAGGTTATGGGGCGAGACCGGATAGGTGGCTATCGGACACCGGAAGAGTGCGAGGCCCAATTACAGCGCTGGATTCACGGTTACACCATGTCAACCGAGAATGCTTCCGATGGCCTACGCACGAAGTTCCCGTTACGTGATGCGCGTGTGACGGTAAAAGCTCGAGCCGGAGAGCCGGGGAAATATTACTCGATCATACATCTTCAGCCTCACTTCCAGCTTGATCAGTTGGTGAGTGGTTTAAGGCTGGTTACTGAACTAACACCGGTGGACGGCCACTGAGCCGGACACCCAGTTTATATTCGAACGGAGGAGTAGGAAATGGATGTCATCAAACAGCATTTGGCGGGCGGCAATCTGGCGCAAGCTATCGAAGAGGTCCAGCAACAGGTAAAGGCTCAGCCTGCTGCGGCAGAACTAAGGGCTTCCTTGATTGAGCTCCTGTGTGTGGCGGGCCACCTAGAGCGCGCCGACGACATGCTGGGGTCTCTCGCCCGTCACCATCCTGAGTGGCTGGCCGGTGCAGCGAACCTGCGCCAACTCATCCGTGCACAACAGGCCCGGCTGGAGTTTCACCAAGGCAAACTGGCGGAGGATGCAGTGGTGTGCGAGGCCGAAAATCTTCAGACCATCCTAGCCCTAAGGGCTGCCCTGAATGAACAGGACTTCACTGCTGCCGAAGCGGCGGCCATCCGTTTGGAGCAGCAAAGACCAGCGACTGAGTTCCGGCTTGGTGAGGTAAGCGGCGATATACGTGACTGTGACGATAGCCTGTGTGACTTTTTGGAAGCGTTAAGTGCAGAAGGCAAGTTCTATCTGTGGCGCTGGTCGGATATCGAATCTATTGATTTTCATCCACCAACCTCGCCAGTCGAGCTGGTATGGCGTCGAGCAGATGTTGAGCTGGCATCCGGTAAACAGGGGGAGGTGTTTGTTCCCCTCGTGTACGCCGCTAGCGACACCGATCATGAGCGCCTGGGACGTGTGACAGAATGGCGCGCGCACTCTGACGGGTTAGTAACCGGCATAGGCCTGAAACAGTATCTTGTGGGTGACGATGCTGTAGGGCTTTCGGATGTGAAGCGAGTAGAGCGAGTAGCGGCAGTTTATGCAGACTGAACGCAATGTGCGCCTGCAGATGAACCTCTTGGACCGATTGGCAGCGGATCACAACGCTAAAGCGACGGTTACGACCATTCGCCAGTCTGTTCGTCGAGATCTCGAGGCGCTCTTAAATACCAGAAGATCCTGGCTGGTACTTCCCCCTGAGCTGCGGGAACTCAAACAGTCGGTGCTTGGCTACGGCTTGCCGGACTTTACAGTGATGGATCTGGGAACAGAAGAAGCACGGCAATGGCTGTGTGAGGAAGTGCGCCAGACCATTGTGCGGTTTGAACCAAGGCTGACACGCATTGAAGTGATTGCAGAAGAGGGAGACACGCCCCTTGATCGCACCATGAGGCTGCGAATTGACGCCATTTTATTGGTTGATCCGGTACCTGAGCCAGTGGCCTTTCGCTCCGACCTTGAGCCCGTAAATCTCTCCATGACGCTTCAGGAGTGCGCATGATGAGTGATGAACTCCTTCAGTATTACAACCGTGAACTTGCCTACCTAAGACGACAGGGGGCTGAGTTTGCCAAAACTTACCCCAAGGTAGCGGGTAATTTGCGCGTCAGTGATGAGTCCGTAGAGGATCCTCATGTCTCGCGGTTGCTTGAGGGTGTGGCATTTATGACCGCCCAGATTCGTCGGCGTCTGGATAACCACTTTCCTGAACTGACAGATATCTTGATGGGCAACTTGTTTCCGGATTATCTGGCCCCGATTCCTTCCATGACGGTCATCCAGCTAAAAGCCGGTGCATCACAGACCCATTGTGCGGCGCTGGACAAGCAGCAGCGTTACGAAACAACTGTGGAAGGTTTGCCGCCTTGTGAGTTTCGGTCACCGGCAAGCCACCACTTAGCGCCCGTCGAGGTTGTGACTGCAGCGTTTGAGAATGCACCCTTTGATGCGCCAAGGCCCACGGGTTCGGAGGGCGCACGCAGCGTGATCAAGCTTAGGCTCAAATCACCTCTGCCGTTCAGTGAGATCAACCTGCCATCGTTGAGATTCTACCTGCATGGCCAGACTCATCTGAGCAACGAACTCTATGATCTTATCCACCGCTCAGGCATTGGCTTTGCGATTACCCCAACTACAGACACCCGACAACTGCGGTTCTTCAGTGCCCAGCACATCAAGCCGGCAGGATTTGAGGCTGATGATGCCTTGGTTCCCTACAGTAAGCGCAGTTTTGATGGCTTTCGTTTGTTGACCGAGTTTTTTCTATTCCAAGAAAAATTTTTGTTTGCTGAATTTTCGGGGCTTGAAGGGTTTTGGCCCGAACATGAAGAGGTCGACCTGTTTGTCTATCTAGGCGAGGCTTCTGGCGAACAAGAAAAGAGTTTTGTGCCGGAGCATATGCGGCTTTGGTGCGTGCCAGCAGTAAACCTGTTCGACGAGGCTCTGGAACCGGTTAGCAACGACGATTCCAATCATGAACACCGGCTAGTTTCCCGATTCCGCGGCGCTGACACCTATGAGGTTGTCAGTGTGGAGTCTGCCAGTTTGGTGGAGAACGAAAACGTTCGTGAGATGGCGCCTTTCTATGGTATCGGTCACCCTCGCTGGCAGTCGGGCCTAGACGTATTTTGGCATCTGGAAAGACGCGAAACAGGCTGGGCTGGCGGGCAATATGAGCCGGGATTCGAAACCTGTTTAACGCTGGTTGATCGCCGTTTCAATCGTCGCGTACTTGAGGATTTGCCCCAAGGCGAGATCTTGATGGTGAATGCTTGGTGCTGCAACCGGAACATTCCCGAGCGGCTGCCCTTCGGCGGTGGAGAGCCTCGTTTTCGGGCGATTGGTGAGCCTCTTGTGGAGGATGCCGTAGCGCTTGTGCCGCCAACACCCACAACCCGGGCAGATCTCTCAGACGGAGCGCGTTGGGAGTTTGTTCAGCAGTTGAATCTTGAGCACTTCACCGGCAGCGAAGCTCTGAGTCGTCTCAAGGCGGTGCTGCGGCTACATGATTTCAGGCACACCCCGGAAACCGAAGCGTTGATTGAGGGCATCGAGCAGGTAAAAACTCGCCGAATTGCCGCCCGTATTGGCAAAGGCGTCCACAGCGGTGTATGTCAGGGCACCGAGATTTGTATCACCTTTTCCCGGTCAAACTATGCGGGCACCAGCATTTATTTGTTCTCGGCCATTCTTGACCGCTTTTTTGCGCAGTTTGCCCAGATCAATACCTTTACTCGAGTACGGATTCGGCTGGAGGGGCATCATCGTGATTATTATCTTTGGCCTGCGAGAGCGGGCGAGCGGGAGTTGTTGTAATGGCAACCTCAACCACGCTGTTCAAAGCGGTTTGGAAAGCAGAACGCCAGTTAATCAATAACCACGCTGGCTACCACCGAGTTGGCCATGATGGCTGGCCAAATAAGGAGGTGGTGCGCTTTCGCTCCAGCCAAAACCTTGGGTTTGCTGGTCAAGACCTTGTCCGTCTCAAAACCCATCGCGAAGACGATGGCGCAGTACTGCATGAAATGATGACAGATCTCATGGGGTTAACGGGAGCGCGGGGCGCATTGCCCGCCTGTTATACCGAGCGGGTGCTTGAACAGGTAAGGGATAGATCACCTGCTACCCGAGATTTCCTAGACCTGTTCAATCACCGTCTTATTTCGCTGTTTTATCGGAGCTGGGAGAAAACACAGCCAGCCGTGCATCAGGAACGATCTGAGGCGGATATTTTCACGCGAATCCTAAAGTCTCTGACCGGCTGTGAGCAGAGTTGGCAACTTTATTACGGCGCTGCCTTCGCCCGCCGCTCGCGCTCTGCCAGTACGTTACGGTCTGTTCTGGAAGATATCGTGGGCATGAGTGTGGAGGTTAGAACGTTAAGGGGGGAGTGGGCGCCCTTGGCTCTGGAAGATCAATCAAGTCTGCCGAGCAGAAAACAGCCTGAGGGCCAATATGCTCGGCTTGGCGGCGTTATGCTGGGGAGTCGGGTATGGATGGCAGACAAAGGGGTGGATGTTGTTTTTCGCCCGAAATCCCGGGAGCAGCTTGTTTCTGTTTTGCCCGGCGGCACCTATAGCAAGACCGTTTCACACGTAGCGCAACAGCTGGTTAGCGGCCAAATGCGTGTTCATTATCGTTTGTCAGCCCGCGCTGCTCACCTGACCCACACTGTGTTGGGGCGTCATGGTCGGCTTGGGGCTGACAGTTTTATTGGAGCTCGGCCAGAGTCAGTGAAAATGGTCGAGGTCAGTTTCAAACCAAGCCAAGGAAAGGACTGAATTCATGTCTGCAATGACACTCAAATCCCTCGTCGAGAAACTTAATGACTCGGGCAAAGAATCGTTGGAAACAGCTGTAGGCCTTTGCTTCCAGCGGACACACCATACGGTTGAGCCAGAGCACCTTCTAAAAAGCATGATTCGCAATGACGACTCTGATCTGAAAGGGGTGCTGCGGTATTTCAACTTGGATATCACCCGTCTAGACGCGCAGCTGGATAGCGGGTTGGAAACGTTCAGAACAGGCAGCGGTGCAACACCGAGTCTCGCCCCAAGATTGGTGGATCTATTTCGTCAGTGCTGGCTGGATACATCAATCGAGTTTAACGAGCCAACTATGCGAGGGGCCACCATGCTTTACAGCATGTTGAGCGACCCCGCCATGGCGGCGTTGGTTACAAGGCACGCGGGCGAGCTCAATGGTATCGACCCGGCGCGGTTGCTTGCCGAATGGCCTGATATTCATGCAACGCTTGCGCAGGAGGCGACCACGTCCGCGAAGCCAGCAACCGCACGTGCAGGTAAAGAGCAACATCTCGCCAAGTACACCATCGACCTTACAGCTCAAGCGAACGCAGGGGAGCTAGACCCGGTTATTGGTCGGGACGATGAAATCCGTCAAGTGATTGATATTCTGACCCGTCGACGTCAGAACAATCCGATTCTTACGGGTGAGGCCGGGGTTGGGAAAACCGCAGTTGTTGAGGGGCTAGCAAGGCGCATTGCCGAAGGAAATGTGCCGGACGTACTGAAGCCTGCGCGCCTTTTAACTCTTGATCTTGCGTTGCTGCAGGCAGGTGCGGGTGTAAAAGGGGAATTTGAAAATCGCCTGAAAGGTGTTATCGAAGAAGTTAAAAGCTCTGAGCGGCCAATCATTCTGTTCATTGATGAAGCGCATAACATGGTAGGCGCAGGTGGCCAAGCTGGACAGAATGATGCCGCCAATTTGCTCAAGCCAGCACTGGCACGCGGTGAATTGCGCACCATTGCGGCTACAACCTGGGCTGAGTATCGAAAGTTTTTTGAAAAAGATGCGGCTCTAACTCGTCGCTTCCAAGTCGTGAAGGTCGATGAGCCGGATGAGACAACGGCTATTCAAATACTTCGTGGGTTGGTGCCTACGCTAGAAGCCCACCACGGGGTTGCAATTGCAGATGACGCGCTGAAAACAGCCGTGGTGCTTTCAACGCGCTTTTTGGCAAGCCGCCAACTGCCGGATAAAGCCGTAGCCTTGCTCGACACGGCCTGTGCTCGGGTGGCCATGAGTCAGGCGAGCGTGCCTGCTTCTGTGGAGCGCGCAAGGGCTGAGGTAACGGGAATGCAGCAAGAGTTGGCCCTGTTGTCCCGTGAATCCCGCTTAGGCGTTAATCATGGCGACCGGCAAGATACGCTGCAAACCCAACTGCATATAGCGGGTGAATCTCTCGCTCAACTAGAAGCTGAATGGGCAGATGAAAAGGCGCTGGTTCAAGAGGCGGCTGCCATCAGCAAGACGCTGCTGGAAGATGAAACCGATGAAGGCAAACAGCGGTTAAACGAGATTCGCGCCAGTCTTGGTGAGCGCGAACAGGTTATGGTGCATTGGCAAGTAGATACGCAGCTGGTTTCAGAAGTACTGTCTGACTGGACCGGCATTCCCTTTGGCCGCATGCAGTCAGATGAAGTGGCGGGCATATTGAACTTGGCTACAACGCTCAAAACCAGAGTAACCGGCCAGGATCATGCCTTGGATGACATAGCTCGCACTATTCAAGTTGCTCGAGCTGAACTCGCTGACGAAAAGAAGCCCTTGGGTGTGTTTCTGCTGGTTGGCCCCAGTGGTGTGGGTAAAACGGAGACCGCCATGGCCCTGGCTGAGCAGGTCTATGGTAGTGAATCCAACATGACCGTTATCAACATGTCGGAGTTTAAAGAGGAGCACAAAGTATCCCAGCTGGTTGGTTCCCCTCCGGGCTACGTGGGTTACGGCGAAGGTGGCGTGTTAACCGAGGCAGTCCGCCGCAAACCCTACAGTGTGATATTGCTCGATGAGATGGAAAAGGCGCACCCTGGTGTTCAGGACATTTTTTATCAGGTGTTTGACAAGGGTTCGCTGCGGGATGGCGAAGGACGTGATGTTGATTTCCGGAACACTGTGCTGTTGATGACCTCAAACGCAGCCTCCGAACACATCTCTGATCTGTATGTAGATGAGCTTACCGCGCCAGAACCGGAGGCGTTGAAAGATGCGATCTGGAACGATCTGCTTGCTATCTTCAAGCCAGCCTTTTTGGGGCGCACGGTGGTCTTGCCTTATCGGCCCCTTGGTGAGGAGCAATTACGCACGATCACTCGAATGCAACTAGAAAGAGTGTGCAAACGTGTTCAGAGGCAGCACGGCATTGCGCTTGAGTATAGCGACGACGTTGTTGAACGTATTGCAGATAGCGGTCACCAGGCCAGTACCGGTGCACGGAATATACAGCAAGTTATACAACGCGAGGTGCTAACACGGCTGTCAGATGTCTTGCTCAATGCGATAGCAAATGACAAGCCTCTGAAAGAGCTTCGAATAACACTCGACGATAACCAGTTCCATATTGGCAGTTAACGGGTGGGCAGGAGTAGCAATATGAAAATAACGGGGTGGTTGCAAAAAGAATTTCGACTTTTGTTAGTTACACCGTTTAAAATTCTGCTACTCCTGTTACTATTTCTAAATGGGTGTGCGTCCCATGGGAAACCAGTCACTCTACATGATACGTATACCGAATATACATATAGAGTGAAAGCTCGAGACTACGCTTATATATTGGATAATTTGATCACTCAATCCATGGGCGATCGAGGTATTAAAAAATCATCAGATTTTCCTGATTATTTTCCGATATTGTCAGACTTGCCGAGTATATTGGTTAAGAAAAAGGAACATTTTGAATTGCGGGATGGCAACTTCGGTTGCTTAACGCTAAATGGTTTCGATCGATTTGATCGACCAGCTGTTATAAAGATGGAGTTTGGAAGGGAGCAGGGAAGCTGGAAGCTGGCTTATGTTTCAGTTGATTACCTCAATTTGCCGTCAGAATTTACGGGCGCAGCTGTGTGCCCAAAGCGACGTGCATAGTAACAGGGCTTTTAACTATGCCGCTGTTCCTCTCTCTTTGTATTGCTATCTAAAAGCTGGACACAAACCCAAGAATCCGAGGTTCTGGCTAAGTGTCAGGACTAGGGTAACCATGTCCTCGTTACAGGACGTAACTTAAAAAGCAAGGAGATACACATGCAAGCGAATACCTACCTGGACTACGAAGGTATTAAGGGTGAAACCACCGCAGAACAGTTCAAGGATATGATCACTGTTCTGACCATGGACTTTAACGTTCATCGGGAGATTTCTTCTTACACCGGTACCGCTATGGACCGTGAAGCCTCTGCTACCCGCCTTGGTGATATTACAATCACTAAACTACAGGACAATGCCTCTACGGACTTGTTCAAAGAAGCCACTGTTGGCAAGGGTAAAAAAGCAACCTTCTACGTGACCAAGCAGGGTGACGCAGTTGAAGAGATCATGAAGATCGAACTGACTGACGCCATGATTTCCAACTACGCGGTTTCCGTTTCCGGTGACCGTCCGGTTGAGTCTATTACCATTTCTTACACTGAAATGATGATGACTGTTACTCCGACTGATGACAAAAACAGCATCACTGGGCCGAAAGTATACGGCTACAGCGGTGTTAAAGGTCAGCAGTTCTAATAGCAGGCTCCGAACTAGTAGGGGAAGCCCATTGGGTTTCCTCTGCTCTTTTTGTTCACCGAAACCAGGAAGGCGCGGCGATTCATGGGCAAGGAAAAGCAGCATCATTTTCTTCAGATTCACAGCTCTCTCGGTAAAGACGCTCTGGTATTGGAGCGGCTGAAAGTGCGTGAGGGCATGTCACGCCTGTTTGAGGTGCGGGTTGGATTTACCGCTAATCAACGTATCGCTGATATGAAGAAGCACATTGGCGAGGGTGTAACCGTTACCCTGAAGGTAGGGTCAAAAGATGGCGGTGGTGAAAAGCACTTCCATGGCCACTTTCTTAGTATGTGGGAATTGGGAAAGCCGCTTCACAACAGCGATGGCCAGCGCTATGAGGCCATTATCGTACCGAAAGCCTGGTCTGCAGCTAATCGTACTAACTGCCGAATTTTCCAAGATAAAACCGTTAAAAAGATTGTTGAGACAATTCTGGGGGAGCATGGAGTCGCCTTTAGCTGGAAGCTGAAAAAGGGACTTTATACCTACCGTTATTGTGTTCAGTACAATGAAACCGACTGGGATTTCGTTTGCCGGCTACTGGCTCACGAAGGTCTGTGTTTCCATTTCGAGCATTCTAGTGGCTCTCACACGATGGTCATTACCGATCATGAAAAAGCTTGGCCTAAGGCTGTTGAGGGTTCCGTTGTATTCTGTTCCAGGCCAACCGGTGTGGCACATATTTCTAGCTGGTATGCCGGTTTTAAGGCAACAGCTAACTCCATCATTGAGCATGGCTTTGATTTCGAAACGCCCAAGCAGAAGGTTAAGGCAACCAGTAGCGAACAGGTACCTGGCGGTCCGTTTGGTTCTCGCGAGTTGTTTGGGTACTTCGGTGAAGATCGTCCCATCAAGGATGGTGCCAACCTTGCCGCTTTGCACCTGAAAGGCATTGCCCAGGAATCAGAAAGCTACAGGGCTGTATCCGATTACCGCTCTTTTGGTGTTGGCCTAACCTTCTCCTTTAAAGAGCATGAAGATGAAATTCCTCCGCATAATGAATTTGTGATCACGGAAGTGGCGATAGAGGCTTCGGTGCCGCTGAACGCGGATAACCAACCATCAATGGGTAACTTTTTTTACACTAACAGCTTTCGCTGCATACCAACCAAAGCGCCCTTTGTGCCCCGTAAACTGCCAAAGCCAATGGTGCCCGGTTTGCAAACGGCAACCGTTACCTGCGCACCCGGTGAAGAAATCTATGTGGATGAACATGGCCGCATTAAGGTTCAGTTCCACTGGGACCGCGAAGGCAAGTATGACCAAAAGAGTTCCTGCTGGATTCGTGTAGCTCAATCTTGGGCGGGCGAAAATTGGGGCGCACAGTTTATTCCCCGCGAAGGCCAAGAAGTGCTTGTTGAGTTCCTCAGTGGCGACCCAGACCTGCCGCTGATTACCGGCTCCGTTTATAACGGCAAAAACAAAATGCCGTATGAGCCTTTGTCCAAGAAGAATATTTCAGGGCTCAAAAGCCGGTCTACTACGAAAGGCAGCGGTGCCAACTACAACGAAATAAGTTTCGACGACACCATTGGCAAAGAGCTTTTGCTAATGCATGCCGAAAAAGATCACACGTTGACGGTCGAGCACGATCAGACGGATGAGGTTGAGAACGACCGAACCACCACAATCGGCAATAACGACACGCTAACTGTCAAAAACGACCAGACCGATGACGTTAAGAATGACCGCACCACAACGATTGGCAACAATGACACCCTAACGGTCAAAAACAACCAAACGGTTGATATCACCGGTGCTCAAGCGACCACTGCGGGACGAACCGTAACGATTGATGCAGGCCAGAGCATTACCTTAAAAACAGGTGCAGCAAGCCTGACAATGGAGGCTTCCGGTGCGATATCGATTAAGGGCACCAGCATTAGCGTGCAAGGTGTCACCATTGATATGAAAGCCGCGAAGATTAGCCTTAACTAATCAAGGGCTTTGTGCCGGAGTGCCCGTTGATGCTTGAAGGCTTGCTTAAGCAGCGGCAAGCGCTGCTAGATAATGCGCTATCACCTTTGGAGCTGTTGCGGCAGCTCGATAGACGCTTGGTGCTTTGGTGTGAGCAGCATCCGCAAGACTTGGCATTGGATAATTGGCGAAAGGCACAAGGTGATGCCCCAGCTTTTTGGTCGGGAGCACTGAGATTGGAGCTGACCATGCGGCTCTATACTTGCCCGCCCGGAGAGGGCTTCGAGCTGTCGCAGAGTGAAACGGCCAGTGAGTGCAGGGAAGGAAGCCACTGGCAAATGCTGGCCTGTCATTCCGGAATGGAACTTCCTAGGGAATGGCCGGAACCTCCGCAACAACAGCTCTGGGCAGCTATGGCGGCCAGTCGCAGAGGGCAAGAAGCCAAAGTAGACGCTTGTTGGCAAATCTGCGCAAGCATGCAGACCGGCGCGATGCTGGTGAGCGAGCCCGCTGTTAAGAGTTTGTTGTCAGAGTTGTGGTCCGCAGGGAATCCATTTTGGCGAGAGTGGTTTTTCCCGCTGCTATTGGCTGCGTCAGAACAACTGCATCCAGCCATGATTAATGGTTTGGCTGGAAGAGTGAGTGATGCTTCGGTGATTGAAGCTATGGGCATTTCGGGGAGTGATCGCTTTTTGCCGTTGCTTGCAGAGGTTGCTTCCCATGGCGGCGAGCCAGGAGAGGTAGCGAGCGAGGCCTTGCAGCGGAGGAAAGCTCATAACCAAGACCTCGGCCAGCGGTACCGCCAATGGTGGGCAAGTTGGTTGCGTGTTCAGGGTGCTCCGTGGTCGCTGTTCGGAGGTTGTTGGTGATGGCTGCAAGCGAACGCACCGGAGGCTGGCAGGTCAGTGCCCTAATTGGAGAGATTGCTGGCCGAGGTCTGGATGACTGGTTTCGGAGTGGGTTTGTTCCCGCAGATGATTCTGAGTCGCGGGAGGCAAACGGCGGGCTGTTAACGCCAGAGCGGCTGCGCCCGTATTTAGATCCAAATTGCCCGGGATGGTTAATACTTCCAGCTGCAGAGCATCAACGTAGAGAGCAGTGGCTGGCGGCATTTACTGACCAGCCTGTGGAGATTGGTTTTGGGCGGGCCGGGTTGGCTTTAGCTATTCGGGCTGTGGATCGTGCCGGGGTTGCTGCGCAGATACTGGCCGCGGACCTCGAGCCAGAGCTTCAGGTTCTCGCAATGGTTTTGAGCCCGGGGTCTGGTCCTAGCGTGCACTTTAGTGCTCTGGATGGAAGGCTGGAGGGCACTAACGATTTGGCGACTCTGCTGACTAATGCGCAGGCGGCTGTGCCGGAAATAGAAGTGCTGGTATGCCCGGGCACTCCGCAGGAATGTGGCTTTGAGCGGATCATGCCTTTTTTGGCCAGCCTTTCACGTTGGAATCGACCCGCTTTGCGTTGGGAGTTTCCTGAGCTGGTGTTGGATGCTCCCGGTGTTTTAGGCGCTCTTTGGGGGCTTTATTGGCTGTTGGATGGCTACAGAGTAGGCGATTGGCAACAACCGGGCGCACTGCTGTTGTTGGATGCGGTTAGCCCTTTGGCGGGAGTGATTGCAGTTAGTTGTAGTGAAAAGAGTATGGCCGGTTTGGCGCCTCGGCCAGTCATCAAAAGCCTTGAACAATACAGAACGGAGAGGGCACGAATCTCAAGTTGATGTCGGAGTTGTCCAGCGGATCATAAGTGATAGGTCACTGTGGACAAACGTACCAGCCGACCGGTTCCAGAGGCGCGTTCGGTACTTGGCGTGAGGCTTATGGAGTTTGAGTACCGGGCAAAACGGAGACAAGCCGTGAGAATGAGTTTTTATTGGAGATGGCTGCCGGTTTTACTGATGTTACCTGTGCCAGTGGAGGCAGGAAGCGTCGCTTCTCCGGTGGTTGACGCCAGAGTGATGGAAGTGGGGGTCGTTCGACACCAAGACACCCTATGGCGCTACGCCCGTTTTAGCACCGAGAGCGAATACCCTTGCTTGAGGTTTGAGGCGATTCATCCCGACCAAGGCTGGCGTGTACTAGAGCGGCTGGATGTATGTGACATCACGCTTCAGGGCGATGCCACACTCGACTTTAGAGACACCGCTTACACGGGTTTCTCGGTGATTGAGTTTAGCCGTGAACACAGTGCCTTTACCTTTGAGGTGGAATACATCCGCCGGACGGCGGCGGGTGAGCAGAGTGTGTTTTGCACGTTGCCCGTTTCTCATAACGAAAACTTCGGACATTTAGTGTGCCGGTGATGAATACCAACACCGGAAAGGCCAAGCTGGCCAGATATTACACCGGACGGATTAAGCAGGGATTGCACAAGTATGGCCAGTCATATCGAATTTAACGGCGCAGATGGCTACAAGTACATTGTTGTGCGGCCAGACACTTACGATGGCCCTCAAGGTCCAGAGAACGCTGAGGGCAACGAAGACTGGAGCCAGTGGCTGCGCAACCGCTTTAGCCCCGGGTTCGCCAATGAAAGCACCCAATGGCTGAGTGTGCTCCAAAGCCATGGTGTTTCACTCCACGTAGCGAGTAATAGCGACCTGCTATTCCGGCATGTTGCTCAGATGCTTCGGGAACGGCAGCTGGCTATCTACAAAGTGCCTTTGCACAGCCTGCCGCCAAGTGAAGGCAGTGGCGGTGGTGGGGGAGGCAGCAGCACTGCCCGTACGGGCAACGCCCCGGCAAGTGCCGCATCATCTGCCCCTACAGGCAGCTCGAAAGCAAAGCAAGCCGATACCGACGACCCCGGAGCCAACACCGCTGACATGCAGTGCCAAGGTGATCCGGTAGCGCCTGTAACGGGTGAAGAAATCCTCGATATTGAGGACTTCGT
>Ga0209075_1000858_pt1 | contig 29353 bp, 33 predicted proteins | sample Stecom2011_FD_187523 | JGI IMG/M metagenome (GOLD analysis project Ga0209075, IMG submission 187523) | Agricultural soil microbial communities from Utah to study Nitrogen management - Steer compost 2011 (SPAdes) (version 2) | ecosystem: Environmental > Terrestrial > Soil > Agricultural land...
ATGGAGCGGATGAGGGGAATCGAACCCCCATCTCATGCTTGGCAAGCACGTGTAATAACCATTATACGACATCCACATGCTTTATTATATTATCAAATATTTTAATACTTGTCAATGGAAAATGGTGATTTTAGTGAAAAAATATCGTAAAATTATTAACTTGTTAATATTTGCTGCATTTTTAGGCTTTTTCTTTGCATTTTTAAAGCATGAAGGACATTGGATTAAACTAACAAATGGTCTTAAAAGTATTGGTTGGTATTTATATCCCTTAATTTTAATCTTTATTATTTTTAAGGCTATTTTAATACATGAATTAGGTCATCTATTTAGTTTTTTACTTAATGGTATTAGGATTAAAGCTTTATACGTATTAATTTTTGTTTTAATGAAAAACGAAAACAATAAATGGCGTTTAAAGGTTTTTCCCAAATATATTAAATTTCTAGGAGGACTTGTAGTTCCAAAACTTCCTAGTATAAGAAGTGAGGAAGAAATTAAAGAAATTAGAAAGTCTTTTTCAAAGGCATTAATTGCAGGACCAAATACTTCAATTTATTATTTTATTATTATAACGATATTGTTTTTAGTTTTTTTACTATTTACTAACTTAAACACTTTAATAGCATTATTATTTTTAAATTTTATTATTACAGGTTTTTTGACAGTTTTAGTAGTTTTATCTTCGAAGGTTCATACAACTGAAATGTATGGTGATTATGTTGCTTATAGTAAGTTTTTAGAAGATGATAAGTTTGCTTTAGTGCAAATACTACAGTATTTATCTTTCTCTAGTTTAAAAACTAAAGAAAGCGATCAATTCTTTTATATGTTTTTAACAAAATATTATGAAACGAACCGTTTATCATATAACATGTTTGATTTAATGCTTTCTACATATTTTTTAAACTTTTTTATAGATTCTAATGATACAATAAATAACTCTGTTGATAAAACAATAAAATATTATAACGTTAAAAGATTAGCATCATCTAAGTATGGAAGAGAACTTGCTTATTTAGTAGCAGCAAGTTTTTATAAAAAGCGTGATTCTAAAAATGCTTATGAGTATTTTAAAATAATAAATGAAACCAAAAATAATAATCTCGAAGAAGAACAAATAGAACTATTAGAAAAAGAGTATGAACATTTACTTAATTTAAATGATAATAGTAATTACTTTATTAGTAAAAAGAAATATATAAAAAATAATTTATTTGTCTTTGAACCAATTTTAAATGTTGATGAAATGATTAATGATATGAATAAGCAGTTAAGGTTTGTTGAATATAAAACAAATTTATACTGCCCGATAGATAAATAAAAATAAAAAAAGGCCCACCTGAGCCAATAATATATATATGGTGCCTCCTGCGAGAATCGAACTTGCATCTCAAGCTTACCATGCTTGCATTTTGCCATTAAACTAAGGAGGCGTGAATAACTTTATATCTATTATACTAAAAATAAAAAATAAAACAATAGGGTTTAGATTGAAATATTATAGTTTATGTAGTATAATGCATTATGTGGAAACCCCACTAGAATTAAAAAGGAGTACATTATGACAGGAAAAGTAAAATGGTTTGACGCTGAAAAGGGTTATGGATTTATTCATTCTGAAGAAGGACAAGATGTGTTTGTTCACTTCACAGCAATCCAAACAGACGGCTTTAAAACCCTAGCAGAAGACGATTTAGTAGAATTTAATGTTGTTGAAAACGATCGCGGCTTACAAGCTGAAAACGTAGTAAAACTTTAATATATTGAATCAAAAAAGGACATTCTTTTGGAGTGTCCTTTCTTCTTTTAAATTAAAAATAAGTAAATAAAACAATTTAATAAAAAAATATAATAGGAGTGGTTATATGGAAGGAAAGTTATTAGAAGTAAATGTGAAATTACTAGAAAATCTTTTAAAAGAACACGAAATAACCGACATAGCATCATTTGATGAAGATTTTTTAGTTAAATATACATATGATGCAATTAGTTTAGAAGGTAAAAATAAAATGCCTTTTGAAAAAGTAAAGCGTTTGATTAGTCTTGGTGCAGTTAGTGGCTTTAGTGAACGCGAGGTTAAAGAAGTATTAAATCATGTTGCTGCCTTTAATTACTTGCTTCAACTTTTAAAAACTAAAGATACTTTAGATGAAGAGGATATTAAAGATCTTCATGCTATTATTCAAAAGGATATTGTTAATGGTGGTGTTTACCGCAATGTTAATATTCAAATTCCTGGTGCACAACATCAACCTCCAAGCAGTGTTAAAGTATATTTAAAAATGAAACAAATGTTTGCAGATTTAGAAGATAAAGATTTTACAACTTTCGAACAAGGTTTATTCCTCCATGCTCACCTAGCTAAAATTCATCCGTTTTTAGATGGTAACGGACGTGTAGGAAGGTTAGTATTAAACTTTTATTTAATTAAAGCGGGTTATATTCCAATATCAATTCCTGTTAAATACCGTGATGAGTATTTTGAAACACTTGATAACTTTAAAGTTAAAAAGGATGTAGAAAGCTTAAAAGACTTTATTATTAAATTATTAAATGAAAGATATTTACAATTAATTGAAAAATTAGAAGTATAGAATGCTAGTAATAGCATTCTTTTTATGGAAAATATGGTAAAATAATAAATAGGTGATATAAATATGGAAATAATTGGTGGTATAAATAAATTAAAAGTATTAAGAAAAACCGATATTGGTTATATGTTAGAAGGAAAAGATAAAGAAATTTTTCTTCACAACAATGATACTTTATTTAAGGAATTAAAAGCAGGCGACATTGTTGATGCTTTTTTATACTATGATAATAAAGACCGTTTAACAGCAACCTTAAAAACACCACTAATTACAGTAGATTCTAATGCCGTATTAGAAGTAGTTGATGTTTTAAGTAATTTAGGCGTCTTTTTAAATATGAGTATAAACAAAGATTTATTATTATCAAAAGATGACTTGCCGAATGATAAAGACTTATGGCCCGTTAAGGGTGATAAGTTATATGTTGAATTAAATGTAAAAAGTAGGTTAACTGCTAAACTTGTCAATCCTGCAAATATTTTTATGAGTAATGATTTAGAGTTAAACACGACCAAAACTTTTTTCGTTCAATATGTTGGTAATGAAGGTATAAATTTATATAATGAAGATCAAGATTTAGTTTTTGTTCATAATAGTTTATATCGAGGTAAATACCGATTAGGTGAAGAGGTTGAAGCTAGAATCATTAATTTAACTGAAAATGGATATAGTGCAAGTTTAATTAAACAAAAAGAAAATTTAAGATTTGATGATGCTGAGATTATATTGAATGCTTTAAAAAAGTATGGAAAGATTCCTCTTACAGCTAAAAGCAGTAGTGAAGAGATTGGAAAGTATTTTGAAATGAGCAGAAAATCATTTAAAAGAGCATTAGGTTTATTATATAAAGAAGATAGAGTAAAATTTGAAAATGATAAAACAATTTTAGTAGATGGTGATAAAAATGAGTAATAAAAAATTAGTAGATAGTATAACTTCAAGAAGCGAAGATTTTGCCCAATGGTATACAGATCTTTGCTTAAAAGCAGAGTTAATGGATTATAGTGATGTACAAGGATTTATTATATATCGTCCTTATGGTTATAATATTTGGGAAAATATTCAAGATTATTTAAATAAAAGATTTAAAGAAACAAATCATCAAAACGTTTATTTCCCAATGGTAATACCAGAATCACTTTTTCAAAAAGAAAAAGATCATGTTGAAGGATTTGCTCCTGAAACAGCAATGATTACAACATCTGGTGTTGAAGATTTAGCAGAAAGATTAATAGTAAGACCAACAAGTGAGGTTTTATTTGCAACCCATTATGCAAAAGTAATTCAATCACATCGTGATTTACCAAAACTATATAATCAGTGGTGTAGTGTTGTTCGTTGGGAAAAAACAACAAGACCATTTTTAAGAGGAAAAGAATTCTTATGGCAAGAAGGTCATACCGCTCATGCTACTGAAGAAGAAGCAAGAGAAGAAACATTACAAATGTTAGATATTTATAAAGACTTAGGAAAAGAAGTTTTAGCAATTCCTTTTATAACAGGTAGAAAAACTGAAAGAGAAAAGTTTGCAGGAGCAATTGAAACTTATACAATTGAGGCTTTAATGTATGATGGTAAAGCATTACAATCTGGTACAAGTCATTATTTTGGTCAAGAGTTTTCTAAAGCATTTGACATTACATTCCAAAATAAAGATTCTAAATTAGAGCATGTTTATCAAACTTCATGGGGAGTTTCAACAAGATTAATTGGTGCGGTTATTATGGTTCATGGTGATGATGAAGGTTTAGTATTACCACCATATGTTGCGCCAGACCAAGTTGTAATTATTCCAATTCAAGGAAAAAATAGTGAAGTTGTTGATGTAACAAATAATTTATTTGATGAATTAAAAGCTAAGGGTATTAGAGTTAAATTAGATGATTCTAATAGAAGTCCAGGTTGGAAGTTTAGCGAATATGAAATGAAAGGTGTTCCACTAAGAATTGAAATTGGACCACGTGATATTAAAAATGTTATAGCAACAGTTGTTAAACGTCATAATCGTGAAAAACTACAAATTCCTTTAAAAGAATTAAGTAGTAAAATACCTGAGATATTAAAAGAAGTTCACGAAGAAATGTATGAAAAAGCATTAGACCATGTTGAAAAAAATATTAGAATTGCTAAAACATACGATGAGTTTAAAGCTCACTTAGACCTTGGTGGATATGTTAAATTAAGTATTTCTGGTGAAAAAGCTGAAGAAATAATTAAAGAAGATACTGGAGCAACCGCTAGAGCGATTGTTGAAGAAGATTTAGTTACTGAAATATGTCCAGTTACAAATGAAAAAGCAACACAAACAATTTTATTTGCAAGGGCATACTAATAATGATAAAAGCAATTATATTTGACTTAGATGGAACATTACTTGATACTTTAAGTGATATTACTAATAGTATTAATTATGTTTTAAATAAAAATAAATACCCTACTAAAACCCTAAATCAAGTGAGAAAATATTTAGGTTATGGTTCTTATAGTTTAGTTAAGGATTGTCTACCAAATGATCTTAGTGAAGATGAAATTAACAAATTATATAAACAATATGTTAATCATTATACAAAAAACAATAACATCTTAACAAAACCATATGATGATATATTAACATTACTAAAACTTTTAAAAGCAAATAAATATTTAATAGCTATTACGTCAAATAAGATGCAAGAAGCAGTTACATCTTTAAATGAAACAACGTTTTTAAACTTAGTTGATGTTGCTATTGGAGAAAGACCTAATATGGCATTAAAACCTGATCCGGAAATGATTTATTTAGCAATTAGACAAATGGGTTTAACACCAGAGGAAGTTTTATTTGTGGGTGATACTGAAGTTGACTTGCAAACAGCCAAAAATGCAGCAATTAAAGTAGTTGCTGTAACATGGGGCTTTAGAGATAGAAAGGATTTATTGAAGGAAAATCCAGACTATATTATTGATACTCCACTAGATTTATTGGAAATTATTAATAGAATATAAAATAATACGGGCTTTTGTCCGTATTTTTTATATAAAAAAAGCTAGTTTTTAACTAGCTTAATTCCATTATTATAAATTTATTTAATCCATTTTGTGTATTATCATTTTCAATATAGTCAAATAATTTAAAATCGGTTTCATTTATTATATATTCTAAATATTCAATAATTGGATAACATAATATTATTGTTATTTTTCTTCTTTTTTCATTGAAGGATTTAATAATATTATTAATTACTTTGCTAAAAATATTAATATCAAAAGGGTTAAAAAAGAAAAAGTAATTATCATTAATATCAACTTGATAGTTTTCGGCTAAAGATTTAATAAAAGCAATCTTATTAGTACTTTTAATAAAATTTTCTTTATTTTTATTTGCTAATTGTATTAGGTCTTCTTCAATTTCAATACCTTTAGAAAAATTGTTAAATAAGTAATTGAAATAAAATAAAACTCGGCCCTTACCGGAACCAAAATCAACTAAAGTATCAGAATCTTTTAACTTTATTTTTTTGGTTAAAATATTTAAATCATGATAAGGGGTTGCTTCATAGTAGAAGTGATCTTTTTTATTTGTAATTTTAATTCCATCAGTTTTTATATTTAAAAGTTTATCATTAATATTCATTATTTTAACTTAACCTTACATTTGCCTTTAGATATATTATATAAAACTAATGAAATTCCTAATCCAACTAATCCTAAAGATAAAAATTTATATAACATCCCATACCACACATCAATAAACGGAAAAATTGCCGGACTAAATGAAATACCAATTGCTGCAAAGAAAATAACAACACAACTAGTACATCCATAAGTTAAAATTCCAAATAAAACAGATATAAAGCCTAAATTAGAAGCTCTTTCGCCACTTGCTTTTAGTTCAACCATAATAGTTGATAAATTCATTAAAAGTGCGCTGGATAGGCCAATAATAATATTTAATACTATATTTGATATAAACCACAATGTTGATGGACTTTCATTTAATTCACGAACATTTAAATAATCTAAAATAAAATATAAAACTGTAAAAATTAAAAAGAAAATTATTCCTTGAATAATAAATTTTCTTTCTTTCAATTTACTAAAAGCAAAACTAATCATTTTTTTACCCTCTTTTCAGGAACTGGATCATATTTAGGTTTGAAAAGTGGATTGCATGATAAATATCTTTTTGTTGATAAATAAAAAGCCTTAAAAAAGTTAAACTTTTCAAAACTTTCTTTTGCATAGTGTGAACATGTAGGTGTATGTCTACATTTGAAATTTTTCTTATCTGATGCTCCACCTTGATATATTTCAATCATTTTTAAAACTGTTTTATTCATTGTAATCACCATAAGTATTATATCATTATATTAAAAAATATGAAATATAGTGCTTAATGTGATATATATATGTTATAATTAAAATATATAAATGAAAACGATTACAGGAGGAAGTTATGAAGTATTACACAACAGACAAAATTCGCAATATTGCAATTATTGGTCATTTAGGTACAGGTAAAACGAGTTTAACTGAATCAATTTTGTTCTCAACAGGAACAATCAAGCAAAAAGGGGAAGTTGAAAAAAAGAATACTGTTTCTGACTTTACGACCGAAGAGAAAAACCGTTTAAGTAGTTTTTCAATGAGTTTAGTTCCAGTTGAATGGCAAGGTCATAAATTAAATATTTTAGATTTGCCTGGGGGAGATGAATTTGTTGGTGATTTAAACCAAGCGTTAGAAGTAGTAAAAGGTGCAGTAATTGTTATTGATGCTACTAAAGGGGTAGAAGTAGGTACTGAGCGAGTATGGAAGGAAATTAGAGAGCGACATATTCCAGCAATTTTATTTGTAAATAAGATGGATCAACCTAATATTGATTTTAATAAAGTTTTAGATAATATTAGTGATAAATTAGGTAAAAGAGCTGTTCCATTAACATGGCCAGTTGGTAAAAATGAAAAATTCGATGGTTTTATTAATGTGGTTGAAAATATTGCAAGAATTTATGATGGACCAATTGGAAGGGATGAAGAAGTTTGGGATGATAATAAACCAATTGCAGCAGAACTTAGAGAACGTGTTATGGAAAGTGTTGCTGAAACAAGTGAAGAATTACTAGATATGTATTTTGATACAGGTTCATTACCAAAGGCTGATATTAAAAAGGGGTTAAGAGTTGGAATTATGAATGGGGAATTAACACCAGTTTTAGTCGGTAGTGCAACAAAAAATGTTGGTATTAGTACAATGTTAAATATGTTAGTAGACTATTTACCAGCACCAAATGAATTAGCTCCACTTTCAGCAATCAATTTAAAAACTAATTTAATTGAAGAACGTAAAACAGTTAATGAAGAACCTTTCTCAGGATATATTTTTAAAACTAATGTAGATCCATTTTTAGGAACTATTAATTTTGTAAAAATCAATTCAGGACAAATTAAATCTGGAATGGATGTTTATAATTCAGCAAGTGGGGATGTCAAAAAAATTGGTAATGTTATTACAATGCGAGGTAAAGAAGAACTAGAACAAGAAGTCTTTAGTGCAGGGGATATTTGTGCTATCACTAAATTAGATTTCCATACTGGTGATACAATTTCAGACCCTAAACATCCAATTAAATATAATCCAGTTCCACATGTATCTCCTGTTATTTATGTAGCTGTTGAACCAAAAAATCGTGCGGATGAAGATAAAATATCAACAGCACTTCAAAGAATTGCATTAGAAGATCCAACTTTTGAAATTAGAAGAAATAAAGAAACATCACAATTGTTATTAGGTGGACAAGGTATGAGTCATATTACTTATATTATTGAAAAACTTAAAAACTTATATAAAGTTGATGTTAATTTAATTGACCAAAAAATAAGTTATCGTGAAACAATTAAAAAACAAGCAATCGGTGAAGGTAAACACCGTAAGCAATCAGGGGGAGCAGGTCAATACGGCCATGTCTTTATTAGATTTGAACCAAATCCAAATGGGTTTGAATTTGGTTCCGAGGTTGTAGGTGGAGCCGTTCCTAAAGGATATTTCCCAGCTGTTGAAAAAGGGTTAATGGAAACTTTTGAAAAAGGACCACTTGCTGGATATCCAGTTATTAATGTTAAATCAACTCTATTTGATGGTTCATATCATGATGTTGACTCTAATGAAATATCATTTAAAATGGCAGCTTTATTAGCATTTAGAGATGCTGTTCCTAAGGCAGATGCAACCATTTTAGAACCAATTTTAAAAATTGAAGTTAAAGTAAAAGATGAATATGTTGGTGACGTTATGGGGGATTTAAATAAACGTCGCGGTCGTATTTTAGGAATGGATCAAAAAGATGGTATTCAACATATTACAGCTGAAGTACCAGAAGTTGAAGTTACTAAGTATGTTATTGATTTAAAGGCGATGACACAAGGTAGTGGTAGTTTTACAAGAGAGTTTTTAAGATATGATGAGGTACCTAAACATTTAATTGATAAAATTATTGAAGAAAGTAAAAGATAAAAAAGTTTACTAATATATAATAGATAACTTTTGTTGGCTTTAAAATAATTTTGATAGGAGTAGATTTATATTATCTTTTAAAATATAAGTCAAATGTTTTAATGTATTGTTTAGAATGTCATAAATTAATAAATCGTGTTATTAACTATAAAAATATTTTTAAAACTAATAAGCATCATATTTGTGAAAGTTGCTTTAATAATTATCTTTTAATTCAAAAACTTGAAGTTATACCAGTTGATAATTATTTGTTATATTTAAATATATTATTTGATAATTTTCAAAATAGTGATGCTATGTCCAGCTTTTTAAAACCATACTATTTGTATTATTTAAAAAACTTTAAAAATTTAATAATTCTTTATTTTGATACTTTCGATGAAAAAGTATATAATGTAGTCAACCTACTTAATATGCAAGATATCTTAATTGTTACTTTAAAAAGTCAAATAAAAGGAGGAAATATTTATGATGATTGAAGTAATCGGAAAAAATAATTTTGAACCAACAGAGGCAATAAGAAAGTATGCAGAGGATAAACTTCAAAAAGTAATTGAACTTTTTGGAGAAGATACCATTAGTAAAATAAGAGTTGTAACAAAAGTTTATCCTAGTTTTCATAAAGTCGAAGTAACGGTTTTTGCCAATAAGCAATTAATTAGAGCTGAGGTGGCAAATGAAGATATGTATGCAGCAATTGATTTATCAATTGATAAGTTAGTAGCACAAATAAAGAAACATCGTGATAAATTAAAATCACATTTAGAAAAAACAGGCATTAAAGAAGTCTTTAGTACTGAGTTTGATGCTGAAGCTTTAGAAAAAGAGTTAAAAGCAAGTACACTTGTTAAGAAAAAAGAAATTGAATTAACACCGATGACTAAAGAAGAAGCAATCTTACAAATAGAGTTAACTGATCATGATTTTTATGTATATTTAGATAAAGAAACTAATAAAACTAATGTTTTATATAAAAGGCATGATGGTGACTTTGCAGTTATTGAAACAAAAGAAAAATTTGAATAAGGAATTTAGTATAAAAGGTGTTTATATTATTATAAGCACCTTTTTATCTTTTTAGAAAGGGTGTGTTTTATGATTAAAGAAAAAGTGTTTGTAGTTACAGGTGCCGGTAATGGTATTGGTAGAGAAGTTGTTTTAAATTTAGTAAACAAAGGAGCAAGGGTTGCTGCTATTGATTTAGATCAAGAAGGATTAAATGAGACTAAAAAGCTTTCTAATGTTGATGATTTTTATTTAAGAGGTTATCGGGTTGATATAACTAAATTAGCGTCATTAGAAAAGTCTAAAGAAATTATTGTTAGAGAGTTTGAAAAAATCGATGGTCTTATACATGTGGCAGGAATTATTCAACCGTTTGTTAAAGTTAATGATCTTGATTATAAAGATATTAAGCGTGTAATGGATATTAATTTTTATGGTACTGTTTATGTTAATAAAGTATTTTTAGATTCTTTATTTAAAGAAGATGATTCATATTTAGTAAATGTTTCTAGTATGGGTGGCTTTTTACCAGTACCAGGACAAACTGTTTATGGAGCATCAAAAGCTGCGGTTAAGCTCTTAACAGAAGGGCTATATGCAGAATTAAAAGATACTAACGTAAGTGTTACACTTGTTTTTCCAGGTGCAATTAAAACTGATATTTCTAAAAACTCTGGCGTTGAAATGGAAGATGATTCAACTAATGAAAAACCAAGTCATAAAATGTTAGAAGCAAGCAAAGCAGCTGATATGATAGTTAAAGGAATGCTTAAGAAAAAACTTTATGTTTATGTAGGAAGTGATTCTAAAATGATGAATAAAATCTATAGACTTGCTCCGAAAAAAGCAACCGACATGATTGCTAAAAGAATGGAAGATTTATTAGAATAAAAAAAGAGTGCAAACTATTTAAAGTTTGCACTCTTTACCTTATATAAATTATTTATTTAAAAATAATTCTTCAACTTTATCCCAATTCACAACTTGGAAAAATGCACTTACATAATCTGCTCTTCTATTTTGATAGTTTAAGTAATAAGCATGCTCCCAAACGTCTAATCCTAATAATGGACGTCCTTCAGCTAATGGTGTATCTTGGTTTGGTGTTGATGTTACTTTTAATTTGTTATCTTTTGTAACAATTAACCATGCCCAACCACTACCAAAACGAGTTGCTGCAGCTTTTGAAAATTCTTCTTTAAATTTATCAAAGCTTCCGAATGTATCGTTAATAGCATCTAATAAAGCTCCTTTTGGTCCTTTTCCATTATTTACTTTTAATAATTGCCAAAAGAATGTATGGTTAAAGTGACCTCCACCATTATTTCTTACAGCAGTTCTAATATCTTCAGGAACTAATGTTAAATCAGCTAAGAAATCTTCTAATTCCACTTTAAAATCTGGATGTTTTTCTAATGCTGCATTTAAATTATTGACATAAGCTTGATGGTGTTTTGTATGATGAATCTCCATCGTTTTAGCATCAATAAATGGTTCTAATGCATCATATGCAAATCCTAATTCAGGTAATTTGTATTTCATAATATTATCCTCCCTTTCTTTTCAATATTAATAATATAATTTATTGTTACTTATTTCAACTTGTTTGCTAATAAAACATCATTAATTGCTTTATTATCAATGGTTATGTTAATTGTTTCATATTTTGTAAGTATAACTTGTGATAAAGGCATTTTAGGAATTTTTTTAAGATTTTTTACTTGAGTATAATTAACTTCAGCTTTGTTTAAATTTTTAGCTTTTGAATAATAAGCTGCAAGCATTGCCCCCATTTCTAAAGTTTCATCAGTTAAATCGCCTTTTAGTAAAACATGACTACCTGGCATATCTTTTATATGAAACCAAAAATCATTACGAGTTCCTATTTCATGAGTTACAAGTGCATTTTCTTTACTGTTTCTTCCAATATAAAAAGTATTATTTAAATAGTTAAGTTTTATATAAGGGTCTTTAGATTTCTTTTTGGAGGGTTTTTGTTTTGTTTTAAAACCAAACGGTTTCAAAGCAAGTTCTAAATCTTTAAAATCATCTTTAATAGTTTCTAATTCATATTTGAAATCTAAAAATAAATTATAAAGATTTTTGTTTTCATTAATTTGTTCTTCAATATGAGAAATCGCTCTTTTAGCTTTTTTATATTTTTTAAAATATTCCTGAGCATTTTCATTTAATGTTTTTGTTACATCTAAGAAAATAATCTTATGATCATAAGTTTTAATTTCTGAATGTTTTTCATCTAAATTATAACCACTACTATAAATATAATTTCCAATTTCATCTAAGTTTAAATCATTTTCAAATCGTTTTAAATCTTCCTTTAAATTAATAAGTTTATTACTATAAAAAGTTAGTGATTTATTAATAAAATTAAAATACTTTTCTTTAGAAACATTACCTGCTTCAATATTTTTTAAAAGTAGTTCAGAAATTGTTTCATAAAATATAAGCTCATCATTATTATCAAATAAATTAAACCAGTAAAATTGATTTTTAGTTAAGTTTTTAGTTGGTCTTACTGGTTCATTAAAAATATCAATCTTGTTTTTGAATAAACATTTAGAAAGTAGCGGTGAAATTCCAATGTAATTTTTTGACAAATACATTGGCGAATCCATATTTTTATAGGCATCTAATGTAAAAGTTTTTTTATTAGTAGGAAAAAACTCATAATTAATTTTATTAGCAATACTACGGCTTGTAGTAGAAACGTTTTTTATAAAAGCATCAATAATAATATTATCTTTTAACAAAATCAAATTATTATATCTTCCCATTAATTCTAATATAAGTTGTTTTTTTACTAATCCTTCGATTAGATCAACACCTTCAAATTCAAAAATAACTACTCTATCATTTAAATGTTGTTTAATATCTTTTAAAATATATCCTTCTAGTTGTCTTTTTAAGGTTTGTAAAAAGTTAGATTGAATATTATTAGAATTAATAATTTCTTCCGATAAAAAGAAACATGCATAAGGGGGTTTTAACTTAAAGTTTAAATATCTTCTTTTCCCGCGGTAGTAAAAGCTTGCATAAAAAACATCATCTAAGGGTTGAAATAAACATTCAAGCCGATTATCAATAATTTCATCTTTTACTTCATTTATTAAATTTTTAATTAAAAAACCATCTATAGCCATAAAATCACCATCTAAATTATAACATAATCATTACATATCTATTTACTAATATGATAAAATCATATATAATAAAGAATAAGGTAAATCTATGAAAATTAGAGGTGAATTGGATGAAACTTAATGAAAAAGGACTTTTGATAATAATTTCTGGTCCCTCTGGGGTAGGTAAAGGTACAGTTAGACGTGCATTATTCGACCTACCTAATCATGAGTTAGAATATTCGGTATCAATGACAACAAGACCACCTAGAGAAGGTGAAGTTGATGGTGAAGATTATTATTTTGTAACAAGAGAAGAGTTTGAAAGAAAAATTGAAAATAACGAATTTTTAGAATGGGCCGAGTTTGTTGGTAATTATTATGGAACTCCTAAAGACATCGTTGAAAAGAAATTGGCTGAAGGTAAAGAGGTCGTTTTAGAAATTGAAGTTGAAGGTGCTCTTCAAGTTAGAAAAAATATGAAAGATGCAGTTTTTATCTTTATTGTTCCACCAGGAAAACAAGCCTTATATGACCGTTTATTAAAACGTGGTACTGAGTCTAGTGATAAAATTAAAGAGCGAATTTTAAAAGCAGAAAAAGAATTTTTATTAGCTCACAAATATGATTATATTGTTGTTAATGATGATGTAAATAATGCCGCTGATAGAATTATGGCAATTATTAGAGCCGAACATGCTAAAACTCAACGCTCAATTCACAGATATTTAGAAATGATAAAGGAGGATTAATAAATATGAAAAATACTGACGGAATGAGATATCCATCAATAGACAATTTATTAAAAAAGATTGATTCTAAATACAAATTAGTTTATGCAGCAAGTAAAGTAGCTGAAATAATAGATGCTAAAAAGTTAAAAATTGAAGATGCTAAATGTGTTAAAAGTGTTGGAATAGCATTAGAAGAAATTTTAAAAGATCAAGTTGAGATTAAATTTAAAGAATAAGAAGGGAACTCCCTTCTCTTTTTTTTAAAAATGGTATAATATTAATGGTGGTTTTATGAATTTAAAAGAAAAACTTAAATTTTTACCTGAAAAACCAGGTTGTTATTTAATGAAAGATAAATTTAATAATGTAATATATGTTGGTAAAGCTAAAAATTTAAAATCGCGAGTAAAATCATATTTTACTGGTGCTCATAACATTAAAACAACAAAGTTAATTAGTGAAATTGATGATTTTGAATTAGTATTAACAAATAGTGAACAAGAGTCTTTAATCTTAGAATTAAATTTAATTAAAGAATATCGTCCTAAATATAATATTGTTTTTATGGATGATAAAACTTACCCTTATATTGAAATTACTAAAACTACACCACCAAATATTAAAGTAGTAAGAACTAAAAATGTTAAGGGTAAGTTATTTGGACCCTACCCTAATGTAAGAAGTGCAAGAGAAACTGCCCGTCTTTTACAATTGTTATTTCCAATGGGAACCGTTGAAGAAATACCTAACTTTTATGAAGAAATTGGTAATAAAATCGAACCGGATGTATCAAATAATTACCAAAAACAAGTAAAAGTTGTTGAAAGATTTTTAAAAGGTGATATTAAAGAAGTTGTAGCTGCTTTAGAAGAAGAAATGCATAAATATAGTAATAAAATGATGTTTGAAAGAGCTGCAGTAATTAGAGATAAATTAGAACATATTAATGCTACAACAGTAAAACAACTTATTAGTTTAAATGATTTTAAAGATCGTGATGTCATTGGGTTTGCTTATAATGAAGATGATTTAGCGGTTCAAATATTGTTTATGAGATCGGGTAAAATTATTGACCAGCACCAACAAATATTTTCATATGTTGGTGACCCTAAAATATTTTTATTAAATTATTTAAATCAATTTTACCAAGGTCATTATCCTGACGAAATATTGTTTGACACAACATTTAATATGGATGAATTAACAGATTTTAAACAAGCTTTTATTCCACAAAAAGGTGATAAAAGAAAAATTGTTATTTTAGCTAACAAAAATGCTAAACATGACTTAGATAATTATTATAATTTATATCGTTCAAAATTCGAACAACAAGCCAATGCAATTGAAAAATTAAAAGATATGTTAAATTTAGAAAGTTTAAACTTAATTGAAGCTTTTGATAACTCCCAACTTTTTGGTACTGCCCCTATTTCTGCGATGGTAGTTTTTAAAAACGGTAAATTTAATCGTAAACTTTACCGTAAATATCATTTAAAATCAACAAGTAATGATGATTATCAAAGTTTAAGAGAAGTAATATACAGAAGATATCAAAAAGTATTAGTTGAAAATTTAGATAAACCAAATTTAATATTAATTGATGGTGGATTAGGTCATTTAAGAGTGGCTCAAGAAGTTTTAGATTCTCTTAATATAAATATTAAAGTTGCAGGTTTAAAAAAGAATCAAAAGCATGAATTAGATACTTTAGTTTTAATTGATCAAGAAATTAATATTAAAGAAGAAAATGATGTTTTTAATCTTTTATTTAAAATATCAGAAGAAGTTCATCGCTATGCGATAACATTCCACCGTAATACCCGTTCTAAACTTGCTAAAAGAAGTATTTTAGATGATGTTGAGGGATTAGGTAAAGTTAGAAAACAAAGGCTTTTAAAAGAGTTTAATAGTCTAGATGAAATTAAAAACGCTAGTGAAGATAGATTAAGGAAAATTGGGATACCACCAAAAGTTATACTGAAATTAAAGGATGTGCTAAATCGTGAGATTAATGATTGAAAGTGTTGATCATAAAAATAGAACTTTTACATGTAAAATAGGTAATCAGCTTATTTCTTTTTATTTAACAAATAGATTGGCTAAGATTTTTTTAGAACATTTAAGTGAAGATGTTTTAGTTGATTTTGAAATTACAGGTAAGAGAAGAACTGTTAATAATAAAAAAGTTTTTCATGTTGCATATTTCAATTTAATTAAAAATTATAAAAATGATATTGTTATATACGACCACAGCAAACTAAAGCGAGATATGGTTAATTTTCTAGATAGTAATAAACACTATTTGTTTTTAGATTTAGAAATGACAATGGCATATTTTAGGCAAAAAAGATTTGTTCCTGAAATTGTTCAATATGGTTATTTATTAGTTAATGATCGTGGTGAAACAGTTATAAAGGGAAGTAATTATGTTGAAACAACATTACAAAAAAGAATTAATAAAAGAACAATTTCATTTTTAAAACTAGATATTAATAAATATCATGAGTCTAAAATTAGTTTTAAAGAATTTTATAATGAACTTGATAATGTTATAAAAAAATATAGTCCTAAAATTGTTGTTTGGGGTAAAAATGATATTCAGGCACTAGATCATGGTTATAAAATTCATAATCTTAAACCAGTAACAAATCAATATGACTTTGTTGATTTGTTAAAACTACATAAAGATTATTTTAATCTTCATAATGACTTAGGATTATTTAAAGCATATGAAACATATTATAAAGAAGAAATAAACCAAGTCCATGATGCAAAAGATGATGCAGTAGTTACTAAAAAAGTATTTGATGCCTTTATTAAATATTCAAAAACAGATAGTAAGATATAAAAAAAGTTACTCAAATTGAGTAACTTTTTTAATTTATTAACTTTGACTTAAATCTGAAACAATTGGAATAATAATTGGTTTTCTTAAAGTATTTTCATAAATACTTTTCTCTAAAACTTCAACTACTTTTTGTTTAATATTATTTTCATGGTATTGTTGTTTTTTAAGTTCTTCTTGAACAGCCTCTCCTGCAATTTTTGCAAACTTAGCAGTTATTTCTTCATTACCACGCATATAAATAAATCCTCTTGATACAATTGTTGGGTTTGTTAGAAGTTTACGTTCCTTTGAATCAATTGTTAAAATAACTCCAAACATACCTTCTTCAGATAATATCTTACGTTCTCTAATAACAGCACTACCAATATCACCAATACCAGTACCATCAATATATACATCATCAGCTTGAACTTTACCAGCTAACCTTATAGTTTTATCAGTTAATGCTGCAACATCACCGTTATCTAAAATAAGAATATTATTTGGATCAACACCTGTTTCAATTGCTAAGTTTTTATGATGAACTAGCATACGGTGTTCACCATGTACAGGAATAAAGAATTTAGGTCTTACTAATGATAACATTAATTTTAAATCATTTTTTGAACCATGTCCTGATGTGTGTGTATCAGCAAGCGGTCCGTGAGTAATAACTTCAACATCTAACCTAAATAATTTGTTAATAGTACGGTTAATCCCTTCTTGATTACCAGGAATTGGTGATGATGAAAAGATGACAGTATCACCTTTTCTAGCCGTAATTTGACGGTGTGAACCATCAGCAATTCTACTTAATGCAGCAAACGGTTCACCTTGTGATCCAGTTACTAAAATGGTTAATTCATGATCAGGAATTTTATTTAAGTTTTGTTTATTATCTAGTAAGAATCCTTTTGGAATAATAATGTATCCTGATTGACGACCAATTTCAATTGCTCGTTCCATACTTCTTCCAAAAAAGGCAATTTTTCGATTATTTTTAATTGATGTTTCAATTATTTGTTGAATTCGATACATATTAGATGCAAAGGTTGCAACTATAATACGACCATTAATTCTTGAAAATAATTCGTTTAAAGATTTACCAATTTTACTATCAGATTCAATGATTCCATCACGTTCGGAATTAGTTGAATCAGATGTAAGAAGAAGTGTTCCTTCAGCGCCAATTTTAGCTAATTTATCATACTCAGCTGGTGGTCCAACTGGGGTAAGATCAATTTTAAAATCTCCTGTGTGAAAAATGTTTCCATATTTAGTTTTAAACACAATTCCAAACATATCTGGAATTGAATGGTTTAATCTAATAAAGGAAATTACAACATCTTTAAAATTATATTTATAATGTGATTTATAAACATCGATTGGTGGTACTTTTACATCACTATGCTCATTTAGTTTGTGTTCAATCATATCAACAGCAATTCCTGCTGCATAAATCTTAGGAATTTTAACTTTTTTTAATAAATAAGGAATACTTCCAATGTGATCTTCGTGAGCATGGGTAATAAAAAGCCCAGCAATTCTTTCTTCGTTTTCAATTAAGTACTGGAAATCGGGAATGACATAGTCAATACCTAATAAATGGTTATCGGGAAATAAGATTCCTGAATCAACAATAAAAATTTGGTCACTTATTTCATAAATGTACATATTTTTACCGACTTCGCCTAATCCACCTAATGCAAAAACGCCGATTTCATCGGTTTTTAATAGTGGGTTTCTCATATTATCCTCCTGCTTTTTTTACTTCGTTACTAATATTTTATAACAAAAATCTTAAAAATGATAGTATAATAGACTATATAAATACAATTATGGAGTTATAAGATGAAGCAAATTATAATTTTTGATTTAGATAATACTTTAAATAGTACAAAACAAAATAAGGTTTTACCACAAACCAAAAAACTTATTGAAGAATTAGCAAGTAAACCTAATACTGTATTAGGTCTTGCTACAGGAAGACCGCCATCAAAAGTTTATTTAGATGCGGATTTTTTAAAGTACTTTACTTACCGTATTTATATTAATGGAGCCATTGTTTATAAAAATGATAACCTTATTTATGAAAATCCGATTGAACCTTTAAAGGTAAAAAGAATTATGGAAAAATGTTCTAATATTAAAGGTGTGATAGGTTTTGTTGGTCTTAATAAAGAATATGTTTCTAATTATGATGTGGCGGTTGATTTATCTGTAAAAAAAATAACGGAAGTCCTACCGTTAATTTATAATGATTTATATAAAGATGAAAAAATTTATCAGTTATGGGTTTTTACAAATTATAAAGAGGAGTTAATTCCTAAATTAACAAAAACGACAAAACTACGCCAATATACATGGCATTCAGGGGGTTTTGACTTAGTTGATCCCAAAACTAATAAAGCAAATGCAATTAAAGAGATTTTAAAAAATGAGACAAACTATCAATTAATAACAGTTGGTGATGGCCATAATGATATTGATATGATTGAAATAGCAGATATTGGAATAGCAATGGGGAATTCAGGCTTTAATGAACTAAAAGAAAAAGCTGATCTTGTTGCTCCAAATATTGAAGACGATCAGCTTTATGACTTCTTTAAAAAAATTAAATTACTTTCTTAATTCTATCTACGATAATATCAACATTTTCTTTTGGAACATATTTAGTAATATCTACCCCATAATAAACTAATTCTTTAATTCCACTAGAGGAAATAAACTCAGCGTTATCGGAAGGGAAGAGTAGCACAGTTTCAACACTTTTTTCAATATTTTTATTATATTTTGATAAAGAAAGTTCATATTCATAGTCTTGAAAGTTTCTAAGACCTCTAAACATTATTTTAGCACCAATTTTTTTAGCATATTCTACAACTAAACCATTAGTGTAATCAATTTTAATTTTTTTATTATTACCTATAACATTTTTAATCATTTCGATTCTTTCAACAACTGTAAAAGTTGTCGTTTTTAATTGGTTATCAGCAACTAAAACAACTAACTCATCAACAATTTCTGATGCTCTTAAAATTAAACCTAAATGACCATTTGTTAAAGGATCAAAAGTACCAGCAAAAATAGCTTTCATAATTTCACCACCTAATATTAGTATTATAACACATTAATTACAATTATTACATAGTCCATATATTGTCATTTCATGGTTTGTAACGGTGTAGTTTTTATTTTGTTTTAAGTTTTTTATTGTATCAGTTAAGTGACAATCCACTTTTTCCATATAAAGACATTTTGTACATATAAAAAAGTGATAGTGATTTTTAGTGTCATTAGAAATATAGTAGGTTTTATTATTGAAATGAAAACTTAGAAGTAAGTTATTTTCTAATAAATAGTCAATCGCTCTATAAACTGTTGATAAATTAATGTTGTTGCTTCCTAAAACTTCAAAAATTTCTTCAGCATTAATAGGTTTTTTATTATTTTTAATTACATTGAAGACACTTGCTCTTTTTTTGGTCAATTTAATCATAACTCAGTCCCCTTTTTTTAAATTTTGAGATTAACATAAAACTAAATAAAATAACTGCATAAATTAAAACAATACTAGATCCGGCTGGAATATCAACAAAGTCAGCTATAAATATTCCTAAGAATACACCAATAATAGAAATAATAATGCCAGATATTAAAGTATATTTAAAACCTTTTCTAAATTGCATACCAATTAATGCCGGAAAAATTACAAAAGATGAAATAAGTAATGTTCCAATTGTTTTAACACCAATAGTAATTACTACAGCTGTTAAAATAGCAAGGATATAAGATAAAAGATTTGCATTAGATTTTTTAAATTTAGCATATTTATAATCAAAAGTTAAAAGTAATAGTTTTTGGTAATTAAATATTACAAATAATAATACTAAAACAAAAGCAATTGCTGCTAAAATAATTTCATGACTACTTACTGTCCATAAACTTCCAACTAACATCGTTTCAATTGATGAGTTAAACCCGGATGATTTATGAATTATAACAAGTCCGATTGCTAATGCAATTGCAGAAAGGAGTCCTAAAGCAGCATCGCCATTTATTTTTTGGTTTTGAGATAAGTATTTAACTAATACTGAAAATAAAACTACAATAGGAATACTAATAAATAACGGTTCATTTGAAAATAATAAACCAACAACAATACCAGTAAATCCAACATGAGCTAGTCCATCTGCAATCAAAGCTTGTTCATTTAATACTAAAAAAGGACTTATTAGGGCAGATGATGCTGCAATTAAAGTAGCAATCAATAGACCATATAAAATAAAGTTATAAGATAAAAAATCAAACATGGTAATCACCTTTGTGATCAATTTGTGGAAAATCTTTAGTAAGACCAAAATATTTGATTTTTCTATCTATATATAATGTTTTACTATTTTCAATATTAATATTATCTAAATGATGTGTAACATTAATTATAGTTGTATTGAATTTCTTTTGATATGAATCTAAGAAAAGATAAAAACCATCTCTAAAGTTAGGATCTAAAGCACTTGTTGGCTCATCTAAAATTAAAACCTTTGGATTAGAAAGTAGGGTTCTTACTAAGAAGACTCTTTGGGCTTCGCCACCGGATAATTCATCGATATTTTTATTTTTTAAATTTTTAATATCCATCATTTCCATCCAGCGATCAATTTTATTGTAAAACTTTTTATCATTACCACTTAAAATTACTTCTTTAACTGTTATTGGAAAGTTTTTCTTAACGGCTAAGTTTTGTGGTAAGTAACCAATATTTTCTTCATTAAAACTAAAGGAGCCATTACTTGGTTTAATTAAGTTTGTTAAAACTTGAACTAAAGTTGTTTTCCCGCCTCCATTTGGGCCAATAATATTTAAAAAATCACCTTTGTTAATATTAAAGGTAATATTTTCGATTGCTTTTATATCACCGTAGTTTACTGATAAATTATTGACTTTAATAATTTCCATTTAGATCACCTAATGCCATTTTTATATTTTGATAATTATTTAATAATAAGTCATAATATGTGGTATTATTTTTTGCATCATCTTTAGATATGTTATGATATCCATGTAGCACTAATAATGTTAGATCATAGTTATCTTTTGCTAATTCTTCTTTAATTTTATTAGCAACTTTAGGTTCTTTTAATTCTTCGATAAATAAATATTTAACATTATTTTCTTTAATTAAGTCAACTAAAGTTATAATTTGACTTATAGTTAAATCAGCATCTGGTTTTGATGTGTTGCTTAGAGCAACAATTTCAATATTATATCTTTCTTCGAAAGGTTTTAAAGCATTATGACCAGCAAAATAAAGTTTAACATTATCATAATTACTTAATAAATTTTCTAAGTCTTTGTGAACATTTGATATTTTGTGATAATAATTATTAGCATTTTCTAAGTAGAAATCTTTATTAAAAGGATCAATTTTAATAATTTCATCTTTAATAATATTAATAAAAGATAAAATTAATACCGGATCAGTCCAGTAATGAAGATCATCTGTGGTATTATTAAGGTGATTAGATAAATTAATAACATTAGTGTTAGAACCAATAACACTTTGTTCATTGTTATTTAACCAACTATCCATTTCATAACTAGTAAAAATAAATAAACTACTATTTTTTATATTACTCATTTGGCGGCTTGTTGGTAAAAAATCATGGCTGTCTACGCCAGGTTTTGTTAAAACATCAACTGATAATTTATCAACAACAATGTTATTGACAATATCATATTGAAAATAGGAAGTTGTTACAATATCAAAAGTTTGATTTTTGTTACAACTTACTAAAAATAAACTGAAAAACAATAAGATACTTAAAGTAATTTTTTTCATAATAATCATCTCCGTCTTGTAATCGTAGTAAATTATATCATTTTTGCAAATGATTTGCAAATTAAAAGTTTTGGAAAATAGCGTTAAAAATGTTATAATATATAATTGATATATTAAGGGGTGAAAAAAGATGCGAATTAAAGTAATTGAGACTAAGCTTAGTAAAATTATTAAGCCTTATAAACTTGAAATTGCAAGTGTTAAAACAAAAAGAGAATTTAATGAAAATATTTTAGAAATATTGCTTAAAGGACCAAATTTAAATACTGATGTATTAGCTGAGGTTCATCAAGCACTTTTTGATCAACTAGAAGATGGTGATTTGGATGATAACTATTTTTTAGAATTATCATCAATTGGTGCAGAATATCCCTTAAATTCGTTAGAAGAAATTATGTCTCATGTTGGCGCATATGTTTATGTTGATACAAACAAGTTTAAAGACTTCGGATATATTTTAGAAGTAAAAGATAAAGAAATTACAATTGAATATAATGCCAAAGGGCAGTTTAGAAAAATGAAAATTGAATATGACACTATCAATCATATAAGAACTAGTGTCAAGTTTTAAAGGAGAATAAAATATGACAAATAAAGATTTGTTACAAAACATTGGAGCAGTTGCTGAAACAACTGGTCTTAAAGAAGAACAAGTTGTTGAAGCAATTACCGAAGGTTTAATTGCAGGATGTAGAAGAACTCATGGCGTAAGTACATGTCGAGTTGAGTTAATCGAAGAAAAAAGTGATTTAAAAGTCTATAAACAATATATGGTTGTTGAAGATTATGATTTAACCTTAGATAAAACATATACGCAACTTTTATTAAAAGATGCTTTAGAAATTGATAAAAAAGCTAAAGTTGGTGAGCTTTTAGAAGTTGAGATTGACCCAAAGGAATATGGTCATTATGCTATGCGAGATATGAAACAAAGATTTAATGATACAATTCTAAATTATCAAAAACAAAATTTACATGATTTCTTTAAAGAGCATGAAAATGAAATGCTAAGAGCAAGAGTAATTGATGAATCACCAACAACTTATCGAATCGATTTAGGTAAAGAGACAACATTATTACCAAGATCTGAAACATTAGAACGTGATAATTTACATGTTGGTGCTGATGTTTATGTTTATATTTCATCAGTTGAGATGAAACCTAAAGGACCTAAAATTTATGTTACCAGAAAACACCCTAATTTAGTTATTAAATTAATGGAGTTAAATATTCCAGAAGTTGCTGATGGTACGGTAGAAATTGTTGGTATTAGTCGTGATGCAGGAGACCGTTCAAAGGTTGGCGTAAGAACTAATAATCCACAAGTAGATCCAATCGGCGCTTGTGTTGGTGAAGGCGGAGCAAGAATTAGAAGTGTTGTTTCTGCTTTAGCTGGCGAAAAAATTGATTTATTTAGATGGAGTGACAACGAAAAAGAATTAATTGAAAATGCCTTACAACCATCGGATGTTATAGCTGTTACAAAAATTAATCCAAGAGATAAAACAGCACTTGCAATCGTCCCTAATGATCAATTATCATTAGCAATCGGTAAGCAAGGACAAAACGTTAAGTTAGCTGTACAAGCTTCAGGTTGGAGTATTGATATTAAATCTGAAGAAATGGCTGCTGAGGAAGGGATCCTATATTGAGCAAGCCAGTTAGAAAAGTACCGATGCGTACATGTGTTGTGACAAAAGAAGTCTTACCTAAGAAAGAATTAATTAGAGTAGCAGCAACTAAAGATGGGGTTGTTAGTGTTGATTTAACTGGTAAAGCACATGGTAGAGGTGCCTATTTGAAATTATCAAAAGCGGTTATTGAACAAGCTGAAAAAAATAAGGCTCTTGACAAAAAACTAGCAGTTAATGTTCCAAATGAAATATACGAAGAATTGATGAAGCTTGCTGATGATAAATAATTTAGGATTAGCAAACCGCGCAAGAAAAGTTATTATTGGAACAGATTTAACTGTTAAGGGCATTAGACAAAACCGTGTTAAACTAGTTTTATTAGCAAAAGATGCATCAAATAATACTAAAAAACTTATAAATGATAAAAGCAATTATTATAAAGTACCTGTTATTGATATTTATTCAAGTGAAGTAATATCGAAAGCGATTGGTAAGAAAAATATTAAAGTTGTTAGTATTAATGATGAGGGCTTTAGTAAATTATTATTAAAGTCGAAAGAAGGAAGTGATTGATTATGGCCAAAAAACAAACAAAAAGAAGTAAACCAAATAAAAACAAACAAGATAACCAGGCCGGCGAGAAAATAGTTATCTTTAAGGAAAATATGACGGTACCAGATATTGCCGAACAAATGGGAGTATCAAATGCTGTTATTATTAAAACTTTAATGCAATTAGGTGTTATGGCAAGTATTAACGTTGCTTTAGAACGTGATGTTGTTGAACTTGTTGCTTTAGAGTTAGGTTATGAATTACAAGATGAAGTTATTACTGATGTTTTAAGATATGATGAATTTGTTGTCGAAGATGATGAGGAAGATTTAGAATTAAGACCAGCAGTTGTTACAGTAATGGGACACGTTGACCATGGTAAAACAACTTTACTAGATACAATTAGAAAAACTAGAGTTACTGCTGGTGAGCATGGTGGAATTACTCAACATATCGGAGCATACCAAGTAAATAGAAATGGAAAAAATATTACTTTTATTGATACACCAGGACACGCGGCATTTACAGAAATGCGTAAAAGAGGTGCGGGTGTTACGGATATAGTTATATTAGTTGTTGCAGCTGATGATGGTGTTATGCCACAAACATTAGAAGCGTTAGATCATGCTAAAGCAGCTAATGCAAAAATAATTGTAGCAGTTAATAAAATGGATCGTCCAACGGCTAATCCAGAACAAGTTATGTCAGAATTATCAAATCATGGATTATTACCAGAAGATTGGGGTGGCGATGTTCCATTTGTTAAAATATCAGCTTTAAAAAATCAAGGTATTGATGAATTATTAGACTTAATTAATTTGATTACTGAAATTGAAGAATATAAAGCTAATCCAAACCGTGAAGCAAGAGGAACTGTTATTGAAGCAAAACTTGATAAAGGTCGTGGACCAGTTGCAACCCTTATTGTTCAAAGCGGAACATTAAGAATTGGAGATAATGTTGTTGTTGGAACAACATACGGTAAAATTAGAACAATGGAAGATGATTTAAAAAATCGTTTAGAAGAAGCTCTTCCAAGTCAACCAATTGAAATTACAGGTCTACATGATGTTCCAAAAGCTGGGGATGTATTTATGGTCTTTTCTGATGAGAAAATGACTAGACAAATTTCAGAAAAACGTTTATCGCTTGAAAAAGAAGGCGAAGACAAAATTGCAAGAGCATCACTTCAAAATGTTTTTTCAAATATGGGTGATGAAACTGAACAACTAAACTTATTAATTAAAGCTGATACCCAAGGTTCAATTGAAGCATTAAGAAGTGTTTTAGGAACACTTGATGTTGAAGGCTTTGAAATTAACATTGTTAGAGCCGGTGTTGGTGGGATTAGTGAAAATGATATTTTATTAGCAAGCACATCAAATTCGATTGTAATTGGATTTAATGTAAGACCAACAGGAAATGTTAGAGATATTGCTGAAAATGAAGGCGTAGAAATTAGATTATACAATGTAATTTATCGTGTAGCCGAAGAAATTGAAGCAGCTCTAAAAGGAATGTTAGAACCTGAGTTTGAAGAGGTTGTTATTGGTCAAGCTGAAGTTAGAGATATTTTTAAAGCATCAAAAGTTGGAACAATTGCAGGTAGTTATGTTACAAATGGTGTTGTAAAGCGTGACTCACTTGTACGTGTTATCCGCAATAGTGTTGTTGTTTATGAAGGTGAGATTGCTTCATTAAAACGATTTAAAGATGATGCTAGAGAAGTTAAACAAGGTTATGAATGTGGAATCTCGATTAAAAACTTTGATGATATAAAAGTTGGAGATATTATTGAATTTTCAGAAATGAAGGAAATTGAGGTGTAAATTATGTCAATTACAACCGAAAGATTAGGAAGTTTAATTCAAAGAGAATTAGCACCAATTGTTAACAATGTTATTAAAAATGACAAAATTGGATATATTAACTTAACAGAAGTAAGAGTTACTAAAGATTTAAAAGTTGCTAAAGTTTATTACACTATTTTAAGTGATGATGAAGATGTTTTAGAACTTGCTTTAAACCATTTAAAGAAATTTAATGGAACAATAAGAATGGAACTTGCTAAAAAAATTAGAAACGTTAGAAAAATACCAGAATTAGACTTTGTTTATGATGAAGCTTTAGCTTATGGTAATCATATTGATAAATTATTAAAAGAAATAAAGTAACGCTTGTTACTTTTTTCTTTTTTTATTATAATAAGTAATAGGTGATAATTTGTTTGCAAGAGTTTTATTAGATATCAAATCTAAAAATGTAAATCGTTTATTTGACTATATAATTCCTACTAATATGGAATTAGAGAAAGGAATGCGAGTAATCGTTCCTTTTGGTGAGCAAAAACGTTTAGGTTTTGTTATTGACATTATTGAACAAAGTGATATTGCAAACAAAGAAATATTAGAAGTTTTAGATATTGTACCAACTATTTCTAATGAATTATTTTTATATTTAAAATATTTAAGTGAAACAAACTTAACTTTGTATATTAATATTGTTGAAACAATTATTCCAAGTGAGTTATTTATTAATTATGAACAACGTTTAATATTAAAAGATATTAACTTAGTTAATGATAATATAAAACACTTATTTAATAATAAAAATGAAATAACTGTAACAAAAGCATTAGATGAATTTAAATATGCAATTAAAAAATCAATTGAAAATAAAGGTATTGAATTAGTAAGGGATTATAAAAAGAAAGCTAAACCTAAAACAGTATTTACTTATGAATATAATGATATTGTTCATAACTATAAAAGGATTAATAATTACTTAGAATTAATAGAGTTTATAAGAATAAATCCTAACTTAACAAAAAAAGAGCTTGTCGAAAACAATTTTAGCGGTAGTGCTCTTGATACTTTAACTAAACATAATGTTTTAATTAAAAACGAAACTGTTGTTGAAAGATTAGTAGTACATAAGGAGACTGAAAAAGTATCTAAACACAAACTTAATAAAGAACAAGAAATTGCCTTTAATAAAATTAAAAATAGTCTTGATGAGTATATAACCTTTTTATTATTTGGTATAACTGGCTCTGGTAAAACAGAAGTGTATATGCATTTAATTAATGAAGTTTTAAAAAAGGGTAAAAAGGTTTTATATTTAGTACCAGAAATTACGTTGGTTGCTCCAACGGTAAATTATTTAAAAAGCCGTTTTAATGAAGTTATAACTCACTATAATAGTAGTTTATCAAAAGGTGAAAGACATGATGCTTGGTATAAAATAGTTGAAAATGAAGCTAATATTATTGTTGGAACCAGAAGTTCAGCCTTTTTACCAATTAATGATTTAGGAATAATTATTGTTGATGAAGAACATGATAATTCATATAATCAAGTTGATCGTGTTCAATATAATTTAATCGATATTATTAATATTAAAGCAAAATATCATAACATTCCAATCCTTTTAGGTAGTGCAACACCTAAGGTTAGTTCAATGTATTATGCTAAGAAGGGAAAGTATAAATTATTAAAACTCACTAAAAGAGCAACTAATGAACCTTTACCTAAGATTAATTATGTTGATATGAAAGATGAACTAATTAATGGTAATACTGATATTTTTAGTAAGGTATTAAAAACTAAAATTAAAGACCGTCTAAATAAAAAAGAACAAGTTATTCTTTTATATAATAGAAAGGGTTATTCATCGTTTGTAATGTGCCGCATTTGTGGTCATGTTCCAAAGTGTAAAAATTGTGATGTCTCTTTAACATATTACAAAGATGAAAATGAACTAAGATGTAGTTATTGTAATTATAAGGAAGATTACCAAAAAATATGTCAAACTTGTGGTAGTAGTAAAATTGGTGAAGTCGGTCTTGGTGTTGAGCAAGTATTTAATAAAGTTAAAAACGCATTTAAAGATGCTAAAGTCTTATTAATGGATGCCAATACAACAAGGAAAAAAGGCAGCCATGAGCAATTATGGCTTGATTTTAAAGAAGAAAAATATGATATTTTAGTAGGTACGCAAATGGTATCTAAAGGTCTTAATTTTCCTAAAGTTACATTAGTTGGAATTTTAATGGCCGATTTAGAATTAAAAGTTCCACATTATTTAGCACCAGAACAAACTTATAATCTTTTAACTCAAATGGTGGGAAGAAGTGGGAGAGCATCTTATGGTGAGGCGGTTATTCAAGGTTATGATTTAGATCATTATGCAATTAGTTCAGTTAATAAGAAATATGAAGACTTTTATAAAGAGGCTTTATATTTAAGAGAAATATCTAAATATGAACCCTTTTATGAAATGGTTCAAATTTTAGTAACTAATGAATCTTATTTAAAAGCTTATCAAGATGCTTTAATGATTAAAAAAACACTAAATGAATACATTGTATTAGGCCCTATGGAGCCATTAATAAAGTATATTAAAAATGAGTATCGTTTTGTTATTACAATTAAAGGTAAAAATATCGATTACTTAGAGATGTTTAATGTAATAAAAAAATATAGTGAAACATCTAAAGTTTATTTTATTAAAAATCCGCAAATAATTTAAGGGTG
>Ga0209075_1000859_pt1 | contig 29328 bp, 28 predicted proteins | sample Stecom2011_FD_187523 | JGI IMG/M metagenome (GOLD analysis project Ga0209075, IMG submission 187523) | Agricultural soil microbial communities from Utah to study Nitrogen management - Steer compost 2011 (SPAdes) (version 2) | ecosystem: Environmental > Terrestrial > Soil > Agricultural land...
AGGGAATCTCATTAGCCATGGCGCCCCCACCCGCCGTTACAATGGAAGCCACAACTCACAGGTGTGCGGACGCTGCCGCCAGGCTTGATGCCAGAGCAGGGTAACCGCCCACCATGAACCCAGGCCTGCCCCTCCCGAGCGGGCCTTTTGCTGTAGAGACTATGTTTTATGCTGAGCGAACGTTCTGAGCTGGTCATGACCGTGCTTATGACTCCGGACAAAGCCAACTTTTCCGGCAAGGTGCATGGCGGTGCCCTGCTCAAGTATCTGGACGAAGTCGCCTATGCCTGCGCTAGCCGCTATGCGGGGCACTATGTGGTTACCATGTCGGTCGACCAGGTCAATTTCCGCCAGCCGATCAACGTGGGCGAAATGGTGACGTTTCTGGCGTCGGTCAACTATACCGGCACCACTTCCATGGAAATTGGCATCAAGGTGATCACCGAAGACATCCACACTAAAACGGTGCGTCACACCAATAGCTGCTTTTTCACCATGGTAGCCGTGGACGACGAGGGAAACCCCACGCCGGTACCGCCGCTGGAACCGAAAACCTCGGAGCAGCGACGCCGGTTCGCCCAGGCCCAGCAACGTCGGGAAATCCGCCGCGAACTGGCCGAGCGCTATCGAGCAATGAAGGAAGAGTATCGCTAGTCCATCGGGTACCAGCCCTGCATTAGAGACTGGTACCTGACTTGAAGATCATCCCGGGCTCGGCAAACCAGTATCCGTTACAGGTGGGCTCGCCAACCTCCACCTGCACCGGCTCACCACGCCGGGCCGCATCAAATGACCGGATAATCTCCTCCATCCCGCTGGGGGCCGGACTCAGCCGAACCAAGTTCACCCCCAGAGCCCGCATTCTGGGGACCTGATCCAGCAAATTGTAGATGGCGCCCGATTGAGTCTGGATGCCGTTCATGGTGAACAGCGGCTCCCCTTCCTGACTACGGGCCGGCAAGCCCTGGGGATATTCCCGGCAGATAAACTGGCAGTTGTCCTTGGGCAGCTGATGGTAGCGGGCCGTCATACAACGGGCGGAATAGGCCAGCGGCAGATAGCCGTGGCTGAACACCTCGGTTTCCACCTGCAGCTGTTGGCCCGCGAGCTCTTGCAGAATATCGCTCAAGGTGGCGGCGGACAGCTCCACCGGCATCACCCAGCGGCGGGCGCCCTGTCGGATCAGGAAGGCCAGGCTATGGGTGTTATAGATATTGATGGAGTGGCCACAGACGAACGGCACGCCCTGGGACGCCAGCTGTTCCACCGCCGCCAGGTCGTTGGCCTCGACCAGAAAGCCCTCCGTCCGACAAATCCGCCGGAGTGTCTTGAGTTCCGACTCGGCCTCGATCAGCGCCAGGGTGGACAGCACCACTTCCTTTCCCTTGCGGGCCAGATTGGCGGCCAAGTCCAGCCAATCACCGGTCTTCAGCTCGCGACGCTTGGAGCAAACCGTCTCGCCCAGATAGATCACATCAACCGGCAGGTCGAGCATTTGCTCATAGAAATCGAATACTTGCTGGCGCGGCCAAAGGTACTGCAATGGCCCCAAAGAAAGCTGCATAGAAGTCTCCTGCTGCTAGAACACGGACTATTGCCAGGGACGGTGATAAGCCCCCAGGGTGGTTTGGGCCCCTTCCGACACTTTATCCAGGGCCTGCTGCCAACGGGGCTTGGGCTCGAACGAGCCGGGGGTGGTGCGAAACTGATCCAACGCTTGACGCCAGACCCGAACCACCTGCTGCACATAGGCCGGACTGCGCTGGCGCCCCTCGATCTTAATCGCTTTGATACCAATTTCCGCCAGCTTGGGGATCAGCTCCAGAGTGTTGAGACTGGTGGGCTCCTCAATGGCATGGTACACCTGCCCCTGCACATCGAAACGCCCCTTGCACAGTACCGGATAGCCGGCCTTGGCTCCCGTCGGATAGCGATCTACCAACACCCCATTGAGGCGGGACTCCAGCCCCTGAGGGGTTTCCTGCCAGCGGACGTGCTGGGCGGGAGAGCAAGCGCCGCCCGTATTGGGGGACTGGTCGGTCACATAGGAGGACAACATGCAACGTCCCTCCGCCATGATACAAAGCGAGCCGAAGCCGAAGACCTCCAGATCCACCGGCGACTGGGCAGCCACCTGGGCGACCTGTTGAATCGACAAGACCCGGGGCAGAACCGCTCGCCGGATATTAAAATGGCGCTGATAGAAGCGCAGGGCTTCGTAGTTAGTCGCTGATCCTTGAACCGACAGATGCAGGGAAACGCCAGGATGGCGGCGACTGGCATACTCTAGCACGCCCATATCGGCACAGATCAAGGCATCCACTCCCAGATCGGCGGCCTGGTCGACGGCATTTTGCCAGTTCTTCCAGCCCCGGGGCTGGGGATAGGTATTGATGGCCACGAACACCTTAACTCCCCGATCCTGGGCATGGCCGATAGCCTGGTGCAGCTGGTCACCTGAAAAGTTAAGGCCAGCAAAATGGCGAGCGTTGGTGTTATCCCGAAAGCCGATATAAACCGCATCCGCGCCTTCGTCCACCGCCACCTTGAGTGCAGGAAGACTTCCCGCCGGACAGACCAGTTCCATAGTAAACCTTCACTTCAAGACCTGAATGTCCGGCGCAGCCTAGCAAAGGCGGTATTCTTTTCGCTTGATGCAAGTCAATGCGTCCTGGCGGGCTTCCGGCAAAGTAGGGATTATTTGACAGGATAGTGAGATGTTTTCCCTTACCAGACAGGCTCTCGAAGCTTTACCCTTAACACCTCGTACCCTACTGCCCGGGGACCTCTCGCCTCGAGCCCTCCTCCCCAAGCTTCCTTTACTGGTTGCAACCCCCTTGACCAAGCTGCCCTTTGGGCTACAGCAGGCGGCCCTGCTGTCGGTACTTCGCAAGGTGTTTGCCCAGCCCCTGGCGGATGGCGATTGCGACTTCCTGATCAATCGCTGGCTGCGGGTGGAGTTCATGGATTTGAACCATACCTGGCTGTTCAGCGCCAGCCCGACCCGGGAGATTCTGATGCGAAAAGACGGGATTGCCGATGCCAGCATCCGCGGCAACATCAAAAGTTTTCTGCAACTGGCCGCCCGCAGGGAGGATCCGGATACCCTGTTCTTTCAACGGGAACTCATCATCGAGGGAGATACGGAGCTGGGCTTACAAGTGAAAAACCTGCTAGACCGGCTGGAGCCGGAGCAGATGTCACTGGAATTGCTGTTTCTGGTGCGGACCGGAGCGGAATATACCGGGCTGTTTTGTTGAGACCGGTAAATTTGCGAATCTTGATAAACCGGCATGGGATGCAGATCCATTTAACGCTACCCTAGGGATAAGTCAGTCCATCAGGTTATGCCGAGGTGCCCATGCCGGATCTGAAAACGACTCCCTCCTGGAAAAACCACCACCTGTTTTCCGCGCTCACGGAGTCAGAACTACATAACGTCGCCCGTACGTCACGGATTCTGCCGTTAGAAGCCGGTGAGTACCTGTTTTACCAGGGTCAGGCGGCCAACCAGTTCTTCCTGGTTTTGGAAGGGCAAGTGAAACTGACCCGACTCACCCCCGATGGCAACGAAAAGGTCATCGAGGTCCTGATGCCTGGCCAGACCTTTGCCGAAGCGGTGATGTTCATGAACCGGGAGGAATATCCGGTCACCGCGACCGCAATTGGTCCGGCCCGGGTCCAGGCCTTTCAGAACCAGGCCTTCATGGATATCCTGCGCCACAATAACGACGCCTGCATTCGCCTGCTCGGCGACGTCTGCACCCGCCTCCACTCCCGGCTGCAGGAAATCGAAAGCTTGACCATGAAAAACGCCACCTACCGGGTGGTCCGTTATTTTCTGAACGAGTGGGAACTGCACCCGAACCGCCAGCAGCGGGTGGAATTGCCCATCCAGAAGCAACTCCTGGCGTCGCGCCTGTCCATCAAACCGGAAACCCTGTCCCGCATTCTCAGCACCCTCAAGGAACAGGGCATTATCGACAGTCAGGGAAAGGAAATAACCATTATTGACGTGGAGCGCCTGAAGGCTTTCGAATAGCCTTCAGGCTTGGTGGTTAATGAGGGCCCTGATGGGCTAACAGAGCCCTGAACTGTTGACTATTTAGGCGGTGAGGCTTGCAGGCCAGCCTCGCCCTGCCCCTCAGATCCCCGGGCCAGAGCCTCTTCCAATGCCTGGGTTTGCGCAGCGGCCTGTTCCGCCTTTTCCTGCTCTCTCACCAGACGCAACGCTTCCGCCAGGGTATCGACAATGATCAGGCCATCCTGCTGGGTCAGCAGGCCAGAGCGTTGCAGCACTTTCCGGGGCTCCGGCAGCAAGTCGGCAATAATGACCTGGACGCCACGGCTGAGATATTCCTCAATCGCACTCACCAAGGTCACCGCACCGGCGCTGTCGATCACCGGCACCCCATCCATATAGAGCACCACCGTGCGGATATCGTCCTGCCAACGGCGCAACGGGGTGGTGGCCCGTTCCGCAGCGGCAAAGAACAGCGGGCCGCTCAGCTTGTAGACACGGATGTTACTGGGCAGTCGCTCCTTCACCCGCGGGTTGTCATCATCCAGGATGGTCATATTGGCCTGATTGGCCATGTTCTTCATAAAAAGAAGCGAGGCCAGCACAATACCGGTAGCAATCGCCGCCACCATATCCACAAACACCGTCAACAACAGGCACACCAACAGCACCAGCACATCTTCCAGGGGTGCGCGGCGGATCAGCTTCACCACATGGCGAGCCTCACTCATATTCCAGGCCACCATCAACAGCAAGCCGGCCAGGGCCGACATGGGCAAATAGGCGAACAGATCGGCCAGTACCACCACCGCCAGCAAGACCATCCCCGCATGAAAGACCGCCGCCATCGGGGTTCTGCCACCCGCCTTGAAGTTGGCCGCGGAACGGGCCAGTGCCGCGGTCGCGGTAAAGCCGCCAAAAAATGGCGCAATCATGTTACCCAAGCCCTGCCCCACCAACTCCGCATTGGCGTTGTGCTTGCTGCGGGTCATGTTATCCAGCACCACCGCGCACAGCAGGGATTCGATCGCCCCCAGGGCCGCAATCGCCATGGCCGGCCCCACCAGCTCTTTGAGCATGCCCACGCTCAACCCAACCGGCTGCCCCTCGGCATTGGGATAGTTCCAGGGCCAGTCAAAATGGGGTGCCACAGGGGGGATGCCCGCCTTTTCCACGCCATCGATGGTGTAGCTGAACATGGAGCCGATGGTTGCGATATCGGCATCCAGGTAGCGGTTGAGCACCCAGGCAAGCAAGGTGCTGAGGGTAATGGCAAACAGGTGCCCCGGTACCCTGCTGTTCAGCCGGGGCCAAAGGATCAGGGTGCCCAGGGAAACCGCGCCCACCAGGAGGGCGTAGGGGTTGATGGAGGTCAGGCCCTGGAGGATAACCCACACCTTGCCCACGTAGGTTTCCGGCGTGGGTTCCGTGCTGACCAGCCCCAAAAAGTCCGGCAACTGGAGGGTGGCAATCACAATGGCGATACCGCCGGTAAACCCGAGCACCACCGAGTTGGGAACAAACTGCAGCAAGCGGCCGAGGCGAGTCACCCCCAGCACAATCAGGATCAGACCGGCCATCAAGGTAGCCAGCATCAGCCCCCCAATCCCGTATTTCATGGAGATGGGATACAGCAGCACCACAAAAGCCGCCGTCGGGCCGCTGATACTGAGCCGGGAACCACCGGTTATCGCGATTACCACACCGGCCACAATGGAGGTATACAGGCCGTACTGGGGCGGCACCCCACTGGCAATCGCCAAGGCCATGGCGAGGGGGATCGCAATGATGCCGACGGTGATACCTGCAATCAGGTCGGCCTGAAGTTTTTCCCGGTTATAACCGGACAGGACAGAATCGCGAAACGCCGCCGCGAACCGAAGCGTCTTGAGATGTGAATCCGGCATAAAACTACCTTAACGAATATAGGAATAGAGGCAATTGCGCCTCATGGGCCAAGCACTATCGAAGTGGCCGTGTGCTGTTCTAACTATGGACACTAGCCGCAACCTATGCGAACCGCTTCTCTATTTTTTGCGAGCCGCCCGGGACATTTTACGAGCAGGCCTGGATCTGCAAAAAGGCGGTAGTCGCACGAAGCGACGCTTGGGGAGAAATTGGAAAACCCTCACAGTGGCAAGGGATTATAACGCAAAAGCCCGACAACCTAAAATGGCAGTCGGGCTTTGTAAAAACCGAGGGAGCAAGCGGTGGCTATACTCCCGTGGCTAGTAAGGACTTAAATCAGGCTTCCGCCGCTGGTTCCACCTGGCTGTCGGCGTCTTTGTAGACATGGGGCATCAGCTTGGAGCGGATCTGATGCTCAATGGCTTGCGCCAGCTCCGGATGCTCCTCGAGATACTTGGCGGCATTGGCTTTACCCTGGCCGATCTTATCGCCATTGTAGGAGTACCAGGCGCCGGCCTTGTCGACAAAGCCTTCCTTCACGCCCAGGTCAATAATCTCGCCCAGCCGGTAGATGCCCTTCCCGTACAGGATCTGGAACTCTGCCTGCTTAAAGGGTGGCGACACCTTGTTCTTCACCACTTTAACCCGGGTTTCGTTACCGATGACCTCTTCGCCTTCCTTCACGGAACCGATCCGGCGGATATCCAGACGCACGGACGCATAGAACTTCAGGGCGTTACCACCGGTGGTGGTTTCCGGGCTGCCGAACATAACCCCGATCTTCATCCGGATCTGGTTAATGAAGATACAGAGACAGTTGGCGGTACGCAGGTTACCGGTCAGCTTACGCAGGGCCTGGGACATCAGACGCGCCTGCAGACCAACGTGGGAATCCCCCATTTCACCTTCGATTTCCGCCTTGGGCGTCAAGGCCGCCACGGAGTCAACGATAATCACATCAACCGCGCCGGAACGCACCAGCATGTCACAGATCTCCAGGGCCTGCTCACCGGTATCCGGCTGGGAAACCAAGAGATCGTTGATATTAACCCCCAGCTTTTCGGCATAGATGGGGTCGAGGGCGTGCTCCGCGTCAATAAAGGCACAGGTCTTACCCTGCTTTTGCGCTTCCGCAATCACCTGCAGGGTCAGAGTAGTCTTACCAGAGCTTTCCGGCCCGTAGATCTCAACAATCCGGCCATATGGCAAGCCACCAATACCCAGGGCGATATCCAGACTGAGAGAACCGGTCGAAACCGAAGGCAGCACTTCCCGCGGCTGCTCACCCATGCGCATAACGGCGCCTTTACCGAACTGCCGCTCGATTTGCGATAAGGCTGCGCCGAGAGCCTTCTGCTTATTCTCTTCCATTTAAAACCTCTTTGGTGCGTTGCAATCATGGAGCCGGAAGGTTTTCCACCGCTCTAAAACTACTGTATATATTAACAGCATCCGGGCCAAGCGCAACGTTTCTTGGGTAAAATTTAGGTAATATTGCCGCCACCGGCAGCAGTTTTCAATTTTCCCGGCCGCGTTATTCCCAATATGCAGGCAGCCCGCCGTCAGCTTGCTTAATAACAGGCCATTCCAGGTAAGCTGTTACTTCGGGTCAAACGCCTGGCTCAGGCCCCGGCCTCCAGATGCTCCGCGCACTGGATCAAGCCCAGCAAAGCCCGCCGTACCGCCTGCTCCCGGATGCTTTGACGGTCACCGTCGAACTGGCAAAGGGCCGTATTCAGCACCTGGCCTTTCTTCGCCCAGGCAAACCAAACCGTGCCCACCGGCTTCAGGGCCGTACCACCATCGGGCCCGGCAATGCCGCTGATGGCCACGGACAAATTGGCCTCCCCTTCCCGCAGCGCTCCCAGCGCCATGGCTTCCACCGTTTCCTCACTGACTGCGCCAAAATCCCGCAAGGTCTCCGCCGGCACCCCCAACATGCGCTGCTTGGCGTCGTTGGAATAGGTGACATAGCCGGCATCAAACCATTGGGAGCTGCCAGGGATTTCGGTGATGGCCTGGGCGACCCAGCCACCGGTACAGGATTCCGCCGTTGCCAGGTTCACCCCTCGCGCCAGACAGAGTTGACCCAGGCGTTGCGCCAGTATTTCGAGACTCTCCATTAGACCTCTCCCTTTCACCCGCGTTAACATCGCCCGCGTCATCACGTACAATCCCGACACTGGCGAAAGCAGTCACTTTAATCATGAGCTGCTTTTAACCCGCCCTATTCTATCTCCGATCACACCCAACAACACAGTTTTCCTCATGGCCCAGACAAGCGACAAGAACAGTCAACCGACACCGATGATGCAGCAGTACCTGAAGATCAAGGTGCAGCATCCCAATGAACTCCTGTTTTACCGCATGGGCGACTTTTACGAGTTGTTCTACGACGACGCCAAAAAGGCGGCGGAGCTGCTCGACATCACCCTCACCTCTCGCGGCCAGTCCAGCGGCCAGCCCATTCCCATGGCCGGCGTGCCCTACCACGCGGCCGAAGGCTATATCTCCAAGCTGGTTCGCGGTGGCTACTCCATTGCCATCTGTGAGCAGATTGGCGATCCGGCAACCAGCAAGGGGCCGGTGGAGCGCCAGGTGGTGCGGATCATCACGCCCGGCACCCTGAGTGACGAAGCCTTTCTGGAGGAACGGCGCGACAACCTCCTGGCCAGCCTGCACTTTCGCGGTGAAAGCTTTGGTCTGGCCACCCTGGATATCAGCAGCGGCCGCTTCCATGTCCAGGAAATGGAAGGGCTGGAAGCTATCCAGAGCGAACTGCAACGGCTGCGCCCGGCGGAACTGCTGATCAGCGAAGATTTCCCCTACAGCGAGCTGATTGCCGACATCAAAGGCATCCGTCGCCAGGCTCCCTGGCATTTCGAGCAGGAAACGGCAGAACGTTTGCTCACCCAGCAGTTTCAGACCCGGGATCTCTCCGGCTTCGGCTGTGACGGGCTGACCCTGGCTATCCAGGCCGCGGGCTGCCTGCTCAACTATGCCCGGGAAACCCAGCGCACCGCCCTGCCCCATATCCGCCGACTCATCCGTGAGCGGCGCGAAGACAGCATCATTCTGGATGCAGCCAGCCGCCGCAACCTGGAAATCGATACCAATCTCTCAGGCGGACACCAGTACACCCTGGCCTGGGTGATGGACAAAACCGCCACCGCCATGGGGGGCCGTCTGCTGCGCCGCTGGCTGAACCGCCCGTTGCGGGACGTCACCCAGGTGCGGGCCCGCCAGGACGCGGTCCGCGCCCTGTTGGAACAGTTTCTCTATGAGCCCCTGCACGACGTCCTGCGCCAGATTGGCGACGTGGAGCGTATCCTGGCCCGAGTCGGTCTGCGCTCGGCGCGCCCCCGAGACCTGGCCCGCCTGCGGGATTCCCTGAAAGTGCTGCCGGATCTCCAGGAATTGATCGCTGATGTCGAGGCACCCCATGTACAGACCCTGGCCCGGACCATTTCCACCTATCCGGAACTGGCCGACCTGCTGGAGCGGGCCATTATCGACAACCCGCCCATGGTAATTCGCGATGGGGGCGTGCTTTGCGAGGGCTATGATGCCGAACTGGACGAGCTTCGCGGCCTCAGCGAAAACGCCGGGCAGTTCCTGATCGATGTAGAGCAGCGGGAGCGGGAGCGTACCGGCATTCCCTCCCTGAAGGTGGGCTACAACAAGGTGCATGGCTACTTCATTGAGCTCAGCCGGATCCATGCGGACAAGGCACCGGCCGACTATATCCGGCGCCAGACCCTCAAAAATGCCGAGCGCTTCATTACGCCGGAACTGAAAGCCTTCGAAGACAAAGCCCTGAGCGCCCAAAGCCGTGCCCTGGCCCGGGAGAAACAACTTTACGACGAGCTCCTGGAGCGCATCGCCCAGGATCTGGCGCCCTTACAGGACAGCGCCGCCGCCATTGCCGAACTGGATGTGCTGACCAACTTCGCGGAACGGGCCCAAACCCTGAACTTCAACGCGCCGGTTCTGACCGAAGAGGAAACCCTGCTGATCGAAGACGGCCGTCATCCGGTGGTGGAACAGCTGATCGAGGATCCGTTCGTGCCCAACGACCTGCACCTGGACCAGCGCCGGCGCATGCTGATCATTACCGGTCCCAATATGGGCGGTAAGTCCACCTACATGCGCCAGGTGGCCCTGATCGCACTCCTCGCCTATACCGGCTCCTTTGTGCCTGCAGCCCGGGCGGAAATCGGCCCCATCGACCGGATTTTCACCCGCATGGGTTCCTCCGATGACGTGGCCGGCGGGCGCTCCACCTTCATGGTGGAGATGACGGAAACCGCCAACATCCTCCACAACGCCACGCCCCACAGCCTGGTATTGATGGACGAGGTTGGCCGGGGCACCAGTACCTTCGACGGGCTGTCCCTGGCCTGGGCCAGTGCCGAGTACCTGGCCCAGCACAGCCGCGCTTTCACCCTGTTTGCAACCCACTACTTCGAGCTCACAGCCCTGCCGGGCGAACAGCCCAGCGTGGCGAACGTGCACCTCACGGCCACGGAACACGAGGATTCCATCGTGTTCCTCCACAGTGTCCACGAAGGCCCGGCGAGCCAAAGCTATGGTTTGCAGGTCGCCCAACTCGCGGGTGTGCCCCAGACCGTGATCCAGCAGGCTCGCCAAAAGCTCCGCCAGCTGGAGACCGACTCAGCGCCACAAGCGCCCACGGCTCCTACTAGCAGCAAACCGGAGCCACAGGTGATCCAGGCCGATATGTTTGCCAGCCTGGAGCCAAGCCTCGTAGAGGAAAAACTGCAGGCAATCGACCCCGATGAACTGACACCGAGAAAAGCATTGGAAGTTATTTACGAGCTGAAAAAGCTGTTGAAATAAACTTGATGAAAGAAACCGGCCGGCTTTTGTAAGTTCAGGCTTTGTTAGTTATCGACTAAGGCCCTGAAAACAAGGAAAAATAGAAAACAAGATAAAAGCAATGTTTAGTAGCCTTTAAGGAATAAGCCTATAACGCTTCTATCTTGTTGACTCCCTTGCCGCAGGGTATAGCAAAACTTACAATATCCGAGCTACATGTTATAACACCCGGCGACCAGAATAAGGCCTACCGGAGACACTAGGGATCAAACCATCATGACTTTTGTTGTTACCGATAACTGTATCAAGTGCAAATACACCGACTGCGTAGAGGTTTGCCCGGTCGATTGCTTTTATGAAGGCCCGAACTTTCTCGTGATCGACCCTGATGAGTGCATTGATTGCGCCCTGTGCGAACCGGAGTGCCCGGCGGAAGCCATTTTCTCCGAAGACGAGCTGCCACCGGATCAGGTGCAGTTTATCGAGCTCAATGCGGAGCTGTGTCAAGTTTGGCCGAACATCACCGAGAAGAAAGATCCGCTGCCGGATGCCAAGGAGTGGGATGGCGTCAAGGACAAGCTCAAATACCTGGAACGCTAATCCTGTTTCAGACGCTCAAAGGGCCGTTACAACGGCCCTTTTTTTGAAGACTGTTTTATATGATTCCCCACTGGGAACTACGGGGCTTGCGAGCCCTGCTGAGTCTCCCGCAAGCGCTGGTAAGCCGCCACAGCCTCCCGATACTTCCGTTCATTTTCCTCAAGCTTTTGTGGATCATAGGCATGACGCGAGGACGTCCGCTTGGGCTTGGGTTTAGATGAGTCCTGCATCTGTAAAACATCGGCCCGTTGGGCCTGGGGTGCCCGGTCGCCAAAGTGCGTGACGCCGTATTCATCCACCCAGCGATACACCTGGGCCTGCACGGGCATGCTCGCCACGAGGAATGCTCCTAAGAACATCGCTGTCAGCCTTCCCATAACAACCTCAAACACTCACTCCGGGTCGAACAGATCGCGGATAGCCGCCTTGACCGGTGCAAATGAGCGGCGGTGCACCGGAGTCACCCCCAGCCGTTCGATTGCCTCCAGATGTTGGCGCGTGGGATAGCCTTTGTGAACCGCCAAGCCATAACCTGGATACAAGGCATCCAGCTCCACCATTTCCTGGTCGCGCACCACCTTCGCCAGAATGGACGCCGCACTGATGCAGGCAACCCGCCCATCGCCTTTGACCACAGCCTCGCAAGGAACCTTGAGCTCGGGGATGCGATTGCCGTCCACCAGCACATATTCCGGCGCCAGGGACAAGCCCTCCACCGCCCGCTGCATGGCCAACATGGAGGCATGGAGAATATTGAGACGGTCGATTTCCGCCACATTGGCCCGCGCCACACACCAGGCCAATGCCTTGGCGCGAATCTCGTCCGCCAGGGCCAGCCGCTTCTTTTCGGTGAGCTTTTTGGAGTCGGCCAATCCGACGATAGGCTGCTGAGGATCCAGAATCACCGCCGCCGCCACAACATCGCCCGCCAAGGGCCCGCGCCCGACCTCATCAACGCCGGCCAGCAGGTGGCCTTTGTAGGCACAGACGAAAGGTTCGATCAGAGCACTCATGACGACAATGGGGCTCCCTTACCCTTGAGCAGTTCCACCACGGCTTCGGCGGCCCGCTCACTGGCTCCCCGACGGATCTGCTCGTGAATCCGGCTGTATTCCCGCTGCAACTTGTCCGGGTCGATCTCATAGCGCAAGTGCTTGAGAAGGGCCTTACCCAGCTCCACGGGATTGGCCCGCTCCTGAATCAGCTCCGTGACCAGTTCCCGCTGGGCCAATAAATTGGGCAATGAGATATAAGGAGCCTTCATCAGACGCTTCATAATGCGGTATGACGTGGGCGCCAAACGGTAGGCAACCACCATGGGCCGTTTCAGCAGAAGCGCTTCCAGCGTGGCTGTGCCAGAGGCCAGCAAGACCGCATCGCTGGCCGCCATCACTTCACGGGAACGGCCATCGATGATCTGCACCGGCAGATCCGGTGCGATCTGCGCGGCAATCTCCTGGATCTGTTGGCGCCGTTCCTCATTGGCCGCAGGAATCACACATTCCAGATCCGGTAGCCGCTGGCGCAGCCATTGGGCCGTGGCCAGAAACACCTCTCCCAGACGTTGCACCTCCCCCGCCCGACTCCCCGGCAGGATCGCCAGTTTCTGGCCCTCTAGTGACAGCCCCAAGGCCTGGCGCGCGCCCCGTTGATCCGGCTGCATGGGAATCTGGTCGGCCAGGGGGTGGCCCACAAAGCACACCGGCACTTGGTGCTCTTCATAGAACCTGGCTTCAAAGGGAAACAGGGTCAACATCAGGTCCACGGCCCGGGCGATCTTGAAAATCCGATTCTGCCGCCAGGCCCAGACGGAGGGGCTGACATAGTGAACGGTGGGGATACCGGCACGGCGCAGTTGCAGCTCCATGCCGATGGTGAAATCCGGCGAATCAATGCCGATAAAGACATCGGGGGGTGAATCCAGAAAATGACGCACCAAGCGGCGGCGGATGCCGACGAGCTCCCGCAACCGCCCAAGCACCTCGACCAGCCCCATGACCGCCAGGCGTTCCATGGGCACATGGCTGCGAAACCCCTGGGCCAGCATCAGCGGGCCCCCGATTCCCTCAAACTCCGCGTCGGGGAAACGGGTGCGCAGGGCTTGCATCAGGCCGGCGCCCAGAATGTCTCCCGACATCTCGCCCACCACAATACCAATACGCAGAGGCCGGCTCCCGGCAGTTGGATTCATGGGTTATCGAATGATGCCGCGCTCGGAGTTCAGGATGGATTCCCGGAACAAAGCCACAGCCGGTTCATGTTTTTCGGCCTCTTTCAGCTGTTCCAGAGCCTCCTGCAACGAGAGTCCCTGACGGTACACCGTTTTGTAGGCGCGCTTCAGTTCCTGGATGGACTCCGGCGAGAAGCCCCGACGGCGCAAGCCTTCCACATTCAGCCCATGGGGCTGGGCGGACTGGCCACTGGCCATGACATAGGCCGGAATATCCCGCAGCACAATACTGCCGCCGGCACTCATGGCATAGGAGCCAATCTTGCAAAACTGATGCACCAGGGTTCCGCCGCCGAGCACCACATAGTCACCCACATGGACATGGCCCCCCAAGGTGGTGTTGTTGGCCACAATCAGGTGATCGCCCAGGATACAGTCATGGGCAATGTGCACGTAGGCCATCAACAGGTTGTGGCTGCCGATCCGGGTTTCACCCTGATCCTGCACCGTGCCACGGTGGATGGTGCAACTCTCGCGGATGACGTTGTTGTCACCAATGATCAGACGGGTCGGCTCTCCCTTGTACTTCTTATCCTGACATTCCTCTCCAATACTGGAGAACTGGAAGATCTTGTTGTTGCTGCCGATCGTGGTCGGGCCCTTGATCACCACATGGGAGTGGATCACCGTTCCTGGGCCAATCTCCACATCATCCCCGATATAGGTCCAGGGTCCGATTTCAACATCTTCGGCAATCCGTGCTGAAGGGGATACAATTGCTTGCGGATGGATTGCCATTAAACCTCCCTCGCCGCCGTCACAATTTCCGCTTCACAGGCCAATTCGTCGTCCACCAGGGCCCGACAGTCAAATTTCCACATGCCCCGCTTATCCATCAGGAAGCTGGATTCCATCACCAGCTGGTCGCCTGGCACAACCGGTCTGCGGAAACGGGCCCGATTGACGCTCACCAAGTAACAAGCATAGCCATCACTTGGTTTCTTGTCGTGGGTAACGAAGCCGAGAATACCAGAAAGCTGTGCCAGGGATTCAATGATCAGCACCCCCGGCATAATGGGGTTTTCCGGAAAATGGCCGTTAAAGTAGGGCTCGTTGAAAGTAATGTTCTTGTAGCCCTTAATCGAGTGTCCCTTCTCGATGGACGTCACACGATCCACCAGCAAGAAGGGATAACGATGGGGTAAGTATTGTAGGATTTGGGTCAGGTCCATCATTAGGAACGGCCTCAGTTCGAAGATGAGCTGCCCTTTTCCAGCCGGCGGATCCGACGAGCAAGCTCGTCGAGCTGGCGGAAACGGGCTGCATTTTTGCGCCACTTGGCGTTCGGTTCGACCGGAACACCCGACGAATACAGGCCGGGCTCCCGGATGCTATTGGTCACCATGGTCATGCCGGTAATCTGGACCTTATCAACAATTTCAAGATGACCGGCAATACCCACCGCCCCGGCGATCACACAATAGCGACCAATGCGGGTGCTGCCGGAAATTCCGGTACAGGCGGCAATGGCGGTATGGGCGCCGATTCGGACGTTGTGGGCGATCTGGATCTGGTTATCGAGAATGACACCCTCTTCAATGACGGTGTTGTCCAAGGCGCCACGGTCAATGGTGGTGCAGGCTCCGATCACCACGTCGTCGCCAATCACCACGCCCCCGAGCTGGGCGATGCGCTCCCAGCGGCCCGCATCGTTGGCAAACCCGAAGCCATCGGCCCCGATCACCGCACCGCTGTGAACAATGACCCGACGCCCCAAGGTCACGCCCGCATAAAGGGTGACATTGGGGTGCAGACAGCAGTCATCACCAATGACCGAGTCTTCGCCCACGTAAACATTGGCCAGCAAGCGGGCATTTTCGCCAACCACAGCGCCCGGAGCGATCACCACCCCCGGCCCGATCACGGCGGACTCGGCCACTTTCGCCTGCGGACTAACCACGGCAGAGGCATGGATGCCGCTGGCCTGGCTTGGCTCCCGCTCAAAGAGCCGGCTGAGCTTGGCATAGCCTAAGTAAGGGTTATCCAGGATGATGGCATCGCTGGCGCACATCTCGGCTTCCGCCGGGCGGACCAGCACTGCCGAAGCCTTGGTCTGGGACAGGTATTTGGCATAGGCGGGATTGGCCAAAAAGCTGATTTCTCCTGGCCCCGCGTCTTGCAGTGTATTGATCGCGTGAATGCTCCCGGCCGGATCCCCTCTCAGCTCTCCGCCCAGAAATTCCGCAATTTCCCCCAACGACAATGTTTTACTCTGTTTCATAATTATCAACACACCAGGGCGGCTCCCAATCTTGTGCTGCCACCCTTTCACCAACGAAGACTGGGGCTCCGCCTAATCCATGTAGCGGATATCTATTGTTTATTCAGGATATCAATGATTCGGGTCGTATAATCGAGCGACGGGTTAGCGTAGAGCGCGACCTCACGGGGCAGGACCAGATCCAGCTTTTCCGTCTTGATGATTTGCTCAATGGCAGCGTCCATACGGGGCTTGGACTCCTGCAGGAATTCTGTCTCTCGGCTCTGGATCGTGCTTTCCAGCTGGTTCTTCATAAAGGTAAACTCTTCGGCTTTTTTCTTCAGCTCCAGGCCCAAGCGTCTCCGTTCGGCCTCACTGAGAATCGCGGCGTCTTTCTCTAGGCGATCCTTTAGTTTTTGCCCCTCTTCGCCCAGCTCACTCAGCTTTGCGTAATCATCCTTGAACTCATTCTGCATTTCCTCACCGAACTTCTTCGCCGCGTTGGAGGACAGCAGAGCGGTGCGGACATCCACCACTCCAATTTTCATTTCAGCACTGGCCAGTGAGCTCCAACACAGACAGATCGCAAGCAAGGTTATTATCTTTTTCATCGTTTTCTCCTAACGGCCGCACAAACCACGGCATACTTACACTTTCACCAGCTTGGGCTTGTTTGCTCCAACCACTCCAGCCAGCCCCCGGCAAGCTTGCTTTGCGCCCCCTCTAGAAAGTCTGCCCCAGAGAGAACTGGAAGAACTGGGTGTCGTCTCCGGGCTTGTCGTTCAGGGCCCGGGCAATCGCAAACGACAAGGGGCCAATGGGAGTAATCCAGGTAAAGCCAACCCCGGCGGCAAACCGGATTTCATTCAGCTTGGGATCATAGCCCCGGCCAGTATCGAACACCTGCCCACCATCGATAAAGAGCGTGGTTCTCATGGAGCGCTGATCCTTCACAAACGGCAAGGGGAAGATTAGCTCAGCTCCACCAATGGTCAACAGGTTTCCGCCCAGAGGGTCGTCGTCATCGGTACTGTACTGGGTCGGAGTGCCGGGAAGCCCCAGGGAGTTGGCCCGATACCCGCGCACCGAGGCAAAACCGCCCGCATAGTAGTTTTCAAAGAACGGCAACTGCTCACTATCCCCATAGCCGTCGCCATAGCCGATCTCGGACCGCAGGCGCAGAACCCAGTTGTGTTGCTGGTCCAGGGGCAGATAGTAGTTAATGCCGTATTTGACCTTGAAGTATTCCGCATCACTGATACTGGGCAGGGCCAGTTCCAGATTGACAACCTGGGACAGACCCCGGGTCGGGAACACGCCCCGGTTCAAGGTCGACCGGCTCCAGCTACCGGTCAGCGAGAACACGCTGAAATCCGCGCCCTCTGCCTCAATGAAGTCCAGAATTTCCTGGACCGGATCGAAACCGGGCTTAATGTGGGTGTTGGAGTAGCCCAGGCCGAAGTTCAGGCGGCTAAAGTTATCGATCGGGTAGCCAAAGTTCACCCCGCCACCATAGACGTCCGTGCTGTATTCAGCGACATCTTCCTCTTCATAGTCGGTTTCCCGGTAATAGAGGTTAAAGCCGCGGCTGACACCATCCACCGTGTAGTAGGGGTTCAGATAAGAGAAGCTGGCTCCCTGGATCGATTCACTGCGGTTGACCCCGAAGGACACCCGCCGGCCGCTACCCAGGAAGTTATTTTCACTGACGTTGGCCCCGATAATGATACCGCTGCTCTGGGAAAACCCGAGGCTGGCAGAAAGGCTACCGGTGGGTTGCTCCTCCACCCCATAGTTCACATCCACCTGGTCATTAACCCCCGGCACCGCGGTGGTTTCCACGTTCACTTCCTTGAAGAAGCCCAAACGCTCCAGGCGCGCCTTGGACGCCTCAATGGCATCCGTTGATGCCACACCACCTTCCATTTGCCGCATTTCCTGGCGCAGTACCTCGTCACTGGTGGAGATATTGCCCCGGAAGTTGATCCGGCGCACGTAGGTGCGGCGGCCCGGCTCCACATAGAAGGTAACCGTGGCCGTATGGTCGTCGTGGGGCTCAGGAATCGCCGTGACGTTGGCAAAGGTATAGCCTTCCATCCCCAGACGCTTGCTGATGGTTTCCGAGGTAAAGGTCAGCAACTGACGGGAGAAGGTCTGCTCCGGCTTAACCAGGATCAGCTTGCGAAGCTCTTCCTCCGGCACAATCAGGTCACCGCGCAGTTTTACGTCCCGGATCTTGTATTGAGGACCTTCGGTGATGTTGACCGTAATAAAGACCTGGGACTTATCCGGCGAGATGGAAACCTGGGTCGACTCGATATTGAAACGGATATAGCCCCGGTCCAGGTAATGGGAACGGATCCGCTCCAGGTCGCCACTGAGCTTTTCCTTGGCATACTTGTCGCTGGCTGTAATGAAGGAGAAGAGCCCCGGAGTCTTCAACTCCATCAGGTCGCGCAGTTCTTCGTCGGAAAACGCCTCATTGCCGACGAAGTTGATATGGCGGATGGATGCCACAGAGCCTTCGTTAATCTTGATTTTCAACGCCACCCGGTTACGCGGCAGCTCCTCCACCTGGGCGTCGATGGAAGCGTTGTAGCGGCCCTGGGCCACATAGGTGCGCAGAATCTCCAACTCCAGGCGCTCCAGGGTTACCCGCTGAAAGACCTGGCCTTCCGCCAGTCCAGCGGCTTGCAGCCCACTCAGTAGGTCATCCGTATTGATCGCCTTGTTACCCTCAATCTCGATCCGGCTGATGGAGGGGCGCTCTTCAACCGCAATGACCAACACATCGTCTTCGCGGCCTAATTGGATATCGGTGAAAAAGCCGGTGCGAAACAGGCTACGGGCGGCTTCCGCCAGCCGCACACTGTCCACGGAGTCCCCCACATTGACCGGAAAGGCGCTGAAGACGCTCCCGGCGGAGACCCTTTGCAGCCCCTCAACACGAATGTCGGTCACCACAAAACTATCGACTGTAGCCGCCGCAGCGCCCGCTGGCGCGCAAAAAACAGCAAGCCACAGTGCCCAACCCCGAAAATGCTTCATGCAAGACTCTTTGTCATTATGTGTTGCTGCAACCCTCTTCGCCCAAGCCTGGCCGGGGGCTACCTGTTTATTGATCATTTACCACACAAGTCCAAGCACTCCCCTCCTTCCGATGCCCTTGGAAGGGGGCTTCAAACAGGGCTCAAACCAATCCGGCTTCCTAGCCTCTGGCCGGCACCAACCGAACCATCCCTACAGCCGGGCCAGGTCGTTATAGAAAGCCAACATCATCATGGCCATGAGCAAGGCCAGGCCAATCTTCAATCCCAGAACCTGCTTCTGCTCGGAAAGTGGCCGTCCACGTACCAGCTCCACGAAGTAATACAGGAGATGGCCCCCATCCAGCACAGGAATGGGCAGCAAGTTTAACACGCCCAGGCTGATACTGAGGTAGGCTAAAAATGTAATAAAACTTTCTACCCCATAACTGGCAGACTGCCCCGCGGCTTGGGCAATGGTAACCGGGCCGCTCAGGTTCTTAACGGAAATCTGCCCAAAAATCATTTTCTTGATGGAGTCGAGGATCATCCCGATCATCTCTCCGGTCCGGCCAATAGCCTGGGCAACCGACTCCAACGGACCGTACTGAATGGTGCGGATCAACCAGTCCGGCAGCGGCTGGGGCTGGACTCCGGCACCGATAAAGCCGATTACCTCCCCCTGCTCGTCACGGGTGCCGGGCGTTACCACGACCTGCAACACTCGCCCATCGCGCTCCACCTCCAGCTCCAAGGGAACGCCGGCTGACTTGCGCACCTGTTCCACCAAAGCCGACCAGTCATCCACGGGCTGCTGATTCACCGCCAGAATATGGTCGCCAGTTTGCAGCCCGGCCTTCTGGGCAGGGCTGTCGGCGACGATCTCCTGCAAGACGGCTGGAATCGAAGGCCGGTAAGGCTGAATACCCAACTCCAGGATAGGATTGGGCTCCTCCTGGCCGATCAGCCAGCGCTCGACAGGTACCCGCAACTCCCGCACCAGGGAGCTGTCCCGGGCCTGCACACTCAGGCGGATCTCGCCGGTATCGCCCAAGTGGGACAACAGTTGCAGGTGGACGGCCGACCAGTCCTGGGTCTCCTTGCCATCCACGCGCAGAATCTCATCACTGCTACGCAAGCCTGCCTCGGCCGCCAGGGATTGGGGCGCAACCTCGCCCACCACCGGCGCCACCGCCTGCACGCCCCACACGAACATGACCCAATAGGCGGCAATGGCAAACAGGAAATTGGCAAGCGGCCCCGCAGCCACAATGGCAATCCGCTGCAGCACCGGTTTACGGTTGAACGCCTCATGCAACTGGTCTTCGGGTACCGGGGCTTCCCGCTCGTCGAGAAACTTCACGTATCCGCCCAGCGGGATGGCCGCTACGACATATTCCGTACCATCCTTGCCTTTCCAGCCCCACAGCGGTTTGCCGAACCCGACCGAAAAACGCAGCACCTTAACGCCGCAACGCCGGGCTACCCAGTAGTGACCAAATTCGTGGAAAGTCACCAGGATACCCAGCGTAACGATCAGTGCAACAACAGTTTGGAGTACTTCCATCAATCGATTCTTTCCGCCTTAGATCAATGAGGACGCCCTTAAGCGCGGCCGGTGTAAAAGCCCGCAACAAGAACAAACCGGATAACAGTAAGCCGACGCTTGGACAACATTAAATGCACCGGGTTTCATCTAAGCTTCGAGATTTACTTACTAAGTCTCGCCTTTTCAGCAACTTCCGGTTTTTTTACCCTCTTTCCGGCGACGTTTTCTCAGGCTTCCAGGACTATCAGCCGGAAGGCTATGGGCCTGCCTGGATGATCTGGCGGGCGTATTCCCGCGCACGCTGGTCGGCCTGGAGAACCGCATCGACCGAGTCCGCCGCACTGACCGGAATATGGACCAAAGCCTGCTCGATAATAGCAGGGATCCGCGTGAAGCGAATACGCCGGTCCAGAAAGGCTGCGACGGCCTCTTCATTGGCCGCATTCAGCACTGCCGCGGCCGTGCCACCTGCGGAAAAAGCTTCCGCCGCCAGTCTCAGGCAGGGGAAGCGCCGGGTATCGGGCCGCTCGAAATGGAGCGCGCCGATCTTAAACAGATCCAGCAATCCCACCCCCGACTCAATCCGCTCCGGCCAGGCCAGCCCGGAAGCGATGGGGGTACGCATATCCGGATTCCCCATTTGTGCCAGCACAGAGCCGTCACAGTACTCCACCATCGAGTGGATTACGCTCTCCGGATGGATATGAATATCCACTTGATCCGGTGTGGCATCAAACAGCCAGCAGGCCTCGATCAGCTCCAGCCCCTTGTTCATCATGGTGGCGGAATCAACCGATATTTTTTGGCCCATGGACCAGTTGGGATGGCGACAGGCCTGCTCCGGCGTCACCGAATCCAACTCTTCCAGCGGCGTTGCACGGAAGGGCCCGCCGGAGGCGGTTAGCAGGATCCTCCGCACGCCCAGTTTGCCCAACAAGCCATTGGGGGTATCACCCGGCTCCTTTTGACCCAGGGTTACACGGGGCAGGCATTGAAAGATCGCGTTATGTTCGCTGTCGATGGGCAGCAATTCTGCGCCGGAAGTACGCACCGCGGACATAAAGAGCTCGCCGGACATCACCAGCGCCTCCTTGTTGGCAAGCAGCACCCGCTTGCCTGCGCGCACGGCGGCCAATGTAGGCTCCAGTCCGGCCGCGCCGACAATTGCCGCCATCACCGCATCGACGTCGCCATGGGCGGCCACTTCGACCAGCGCCGCCCGCCCCATCAACACTTCCGTACGGCAATTTTGCTCCGCCAAAGACCGGCGCAGGGCCAGGGCCGCTTCTTCATCCACCAACACTGCGTATTGGGGCTGGAATCTCAGGCATTGCTCCAGGAGCCTTTCACCATTGCGCTGAGCGGTCAGGGCAAACACCTGGTAACGGTCCGGATGACGGGCAATCACATCCAGCGTGCTGACGCCGATGGAGCCCGTAGAGCCCAGTACCACAACCTGTTTTGGCCTGTCCGTCATGCTGTCTTCCTCATTCGATCACGCCAGCCAGCCCAGCCAGAACGCAAGCAAGGTGAACACGGGCACGGCGGCGGTGATGCTGTCGACCCGATCCAAAATACCCCCGTGGCCGGGCAGCAACTGGCTGCTGTCTTTCAAGCCGCGAAAACGTTTCACCATGCTCTCGCACAAGTCGCCCACCACTGAAACCAGTGCCGTCACCAGCGTCAGGGCCACCAGCCCCGCCAGACGCGCTCCGCTCCAGTCGAGCCACAGCCCCACGGCCAAGGCCAACGCGGCCACCGCCGCCAGCCCACCATAGACCCCCGCCCAGGATTTGCCCGGGCTCACTCGGGGCGCCAGTTTCTTTTTACCCCAGGCCCGGCCTGCAAAGTAAGCGCCGATATCCGCCACCCACACCACACAAAAGACGTAAAGGATGCCCCAAACACCGGCGATCTCCTGGGGACCCACCAGCGCCGCCTGATGCAGAATCACCAGACCATTCCAGGTCGGAACCAGGATCAACAAGCCCATCAGGGCTCTGACCCAGGGGTTGCGCCACAAATGGGCGCTTGTGGGATAGGTCAGGACCAGGGCAAAAGCCACCAGCCACCAAGCCAGTGCCGGCAACAGCACCAACTCAGAGCTGCCATAAGTTAATACCAGCAACCCGCCGACTACTGCTCCATAGGCAATCCGTTGCCATTGGGCCTGCCAGCCCGACAGGTTCGCCCACTCCCAGGCCGCCAGCACCACAATAGCGCCGATAAACCAGGCAAAGCCCGGCGTGGCCAGTCCAAAAATTCCCCACACCGCCAAGGGCGCGAGAATTAGCGCCGTTATAATTCTTTGTTTAAGCACCCTGAACCTTCGATTCCAGTTGTTCATCCGTCTGCCCAAAGCGGCGCTTGCGGCCACTGTAGGCTTCCAATGCCTTCTTCATTTCCTCGTGTTTGAAGTCAGGCCAGAATACATCGGTGAAATAGAACTCCGTATAGGCGAATTGCCACAGCAAAAAGTTGCTGATGCGCTGTTCTCCGGCCGTACGGATGCACAGATCGGGCAATGGCAGATCCCCCAGGCTGATCTCGGCCTGGATGGTTTCCTCGGTGATCTGATCCGGCGAGAGCTCACCTTGGGCCACACGCTGGGCCAGTTTGCGTGTCGCCTGCGTAATATCCCACTGTCCACCGTAATTCACCGCCACGACCAAGGTCATTTTAGTGTTATGGCGAGTCAACTCTTCCGCCAGGGCCATATGCTCCTGGAGGATCGTGGAAAACCGGGAGCGATCGCCAATGATGCGAAGCCGGATATTGTTGCGATGCAGCTTGCGTACCTCACGCCGCAAGGCGATGAGAAACAGCCGCATCAGGGCACTGACTTCATCAGGGGGACGGCGCCAGTTTTCACTGCTGAACGCAAACAGCGTCAGCACTTCAATGTTGTTACGGGCACAGGTTTCCACCACGGCGCGTACGGCATCGACCCCCGCCTTGTGTCCTGCGATTCCCGGCAGGCCGCGCTGACGCGCCCACCGATTGTTACCATCCATGATAATGGCGACATGCCGGGGCCAAGAGCCCGCGACCATTGGTATATGGGATGAAACCATAGGTAAGAGAGTTCCGGAATGCGCCGGATAACACGCCTCGGCGCTACCCGGCGAGAACACATGAAGGAGGATTAGACCGCCATGAGATCGGCTTCTTTGTCCGCCAGAACCTTGTCAATCTCGGCAATGTATTTGTCTGTCAGCTTCTGGATATCATCCGCTGCCCGACGCTCTTCATCCTCCGAAATTTCCTTTTCCTTAAGCAGGTCTTTGAGGTGACCATTCGCATCGCGGCGAATGTTGCGCACGGACACCCGTGCAGTTTCCGCTTCCGCCCGGGCGTGCTTGACCAGATCGCGACGGGTTTCTTCGGTCAGGGGCGGCATGGGTACACGAATCGTGTCCCCCGACGTGGTTGGATTCAAACCCAGGTCGGATTTGAGAATCGCCTTCTCGATGGCTGGAATCAGGCTCTTTTCCCAGGCACTGATCGCCAGGGTACGGGCATCTTCCGCAAATACGTTGGCGACCTGAGTCAGGGGCGTATCAGTCCCGTAATAGGGAACCATCACGTTGCTCAGGATACTGGGATGGGCACGGCCCGTCCGAATCTTACTGAAGGCGGTATGAAGAGCTTCAACGCTCTTCTTCATCCGGCTTTCACTCTCGTTCTTGATATCGTTTATCACGGCTTTATCCTCGTTCGATCAAGGTGCCTTCTTCTTTTCCTACGACGATATTGGTGAGGGCACCCGCCTTGTTCATGTCGAATACCCGCACCGGCATATTGTGGTCGCGGCACAAGCAAATGGCCGTCAGATCCATAACACCGAGCTTCTTGTCCAGAACTTCGTCATAGGTCAAACGATCGTACTTGACAGCAGTCGGGTCCTTCACCGGATCCGCAGAATAGACACCATCAACCTTGGTTGCTTTCAGTACAAGATCAGCATCAATCTCGATCCCGCGCAAGCAGGCGGCGGAATCGGTGGTAAAGAATGGGTTACCAGTACCGGCACTGAAGATGACCACATCACCATCTTTGAGGTCACGAATCGCCCGGCGCCGGTCATAGTGCTCGACGATACCGCTCATGGGAATCGCAGACATCACCCGAGTACGAATATTGGAACGTTCCAGCGCATCGCGCAATGCCAAACTGTTCATCACGGTGGCCAACATGCCCATATGGTCACCGGTGACCCGGTCCATGCCCGCCTCGTGCAGCGCAGCTCCCCGGAACAGGTTTCCGCCGCCGATCACCAGGCCGACCTGAACACCGATCCCGATCAACTGTCCGATTTCCAGGGCCATTCGGTTCAGGACTTTCGGGTCAATCCCGAACGCCTCATCCCCCATCAGGGCTTCACCGCTCAACTTGAGCAATACGCGCTTATACTTTGGCTGATTATGGACTGTCACGGGCCTGTCTCTCTCACCGTCTGCTTTTTTAACTTTGGCCGATATGGCTTTTGACCGCCAGGAGCGGCCATCCCCCTTGGGCGGCCAAACCAACTCTATGTTCCAGCTGTCCTGCCAATCCCAGCTGCCCAGCCAATCAATCTATTCCGGCTATAGGGCCAGACTGTTCGTTCGGCTGCACGGCCAGACAAGCGTTCAGCATCAGGCCGACCAACCGCCGGGCGCTTTACCAGTGCCCTGCCCAGCTGACCGGCCATATGCACAAAATCCGGGCCTTAATGGGGGCCCGGATTCGTGCCAGTCAATTCCCAGCGGAAACCGAAGCTCTGTTGTCATACAACAACATTCCGGAGTTTCATCCAACAGGGAGGGAACTCCGGAAGCTTGGCCGCAGGCGCTTACTTCTGTTGCAGCTGAGCAGCAACTTCAGCAGCGAAGTCGACTTCTTTCTTCTCGATACCTTCGCCCACTTCATAGCGCACGAAGTTCTTCACTTCTGCACCAGCGCTCTTGGCCAGGGCACCAACAGTCTGCTCCGGGTTCTTCACGAACGGCTGGTCCAGCAGGCTATTTTCTTTCAGGAACTTGTTGATCCGGCCGCCCATCATCTTCTCGACGATTTCGGCAGGCTTACCGGCCATGTCAGGCTGGGCACGGATAATGTCTTTTTCTTTCTCGACTTCTTCCGCGGGCATGTCTTCAGCGCGGACAACGCGGGGGTTAACCGCGGTGACGTGCATGGCGATGTCACGAGCCAGCTCGCCATTGCCGCCGTCCAGGGCAACCAGGGTCGCGATACGGTTATTGGAGTGGACGTAACCGTCTACCACACCGGCCTCAACCACAGCGATACGGCGCACGCCAATGTTCTCACCGATTTTCTGAACCAGAGCTTCACGCTTGCTCTCCAGCTCGCCTTCCATCAGCTTTGCCACGTCGCTCTCTTTGGTCGCGAATGCGCGGTCCAGAACTTCACCCACAAAGCCCAGGAAGTTGTCGTCACGAGCTACGAAGTCAGTTTCGGAGTTCACTTCAACCAGTACCGCGTAGCTGTTATCGTCAGCCACCTTGATCTGTACAACACCTTCTGCAGCGGTACGGCCTGCTTTTTTGGCAGCCTTCAGACCGGAGGACTTACGCAGGTCTTCAATCGCTTTCTCGATATCACCGCCAGCTTCGGTCAGAGCTTTCTTACACTCCATCATGCCAAGGCCAGTACGGTCGCGCAGCTCCTTTACCATGGATGCGGTAATTTCTGCCATCTCTCTTTCCTCTTCAAATCGTGTTGAATGCTTATTCAAAAAGGGGGGCAAAGCCCCCTTTTTCAGCACCAGCGATGTTCAGCTGGTGCATTCATCAGACGCTAGTCGCGACGAGGCCAAATTAGCCAGCCGCCTCTTCACTGTCAGCAGCAGGCTCTTCTACCACTTCGACGAACTCATCGGCACCAGTAGCAGCAGATGCACCTTCTACGCAGGCGTCAGCAATCGCCTTCACGTAGATCTGGATAGCGCGGATCGCGTCGTCGTTACCCGGGATCACGATATCCACACCGTCGGGGCTGCTGTTGGTGTCAACTACGCCGATCACCGGAATGCCCAGCTTGTTGGCTTCCTGGATCGCGATGTGCTCATGGTCTACACCAACCACGAACAGGGCATCGGGCAGGCCGCCCATGTCCTTGATACCGCCGATGCTGCGCTCGAGTTTTTCCATCTCGCGGCGACGCAGCAGGGCTTCTTTCTTGGTCAGCTTCTCGAACGTACCGTCCTGGGACTGGGCTTCCAGCTCACGCAGGCGACGGATGGACTGACGGATGGTCTTGTAGTTGGTCAGCATACCGCCCAACCAGCGATGGTTGACGTAGGGCATGCCTGCGCGGGTAGCTTCTTCCTGGATGATCTTGCTGGCAGCACGCTTGGTGCCAACGAACAGAACCTTGTTCTTCTTCTCTGCCAGAGACTTGCACACGCGCATTGCCTCGTTCAGGGCAGGAACAGTGTGCTCAAGGTTGATGATATGAATCTTGTTGCGGGCTCCGAAAATGTACTTGCGCATTTTCGGGTTCCAGTAACGGGTTTGGTGACCAAAATGAACACCTGCCTTCAGCAGGTCACGCATTGATACTTCAGCCATGAGATACCTTTATCTTTTGCTGGGTTTAGCCTCCACACATCCAAGACCCCTAACCTTTGCCAGGCACCCAAGGACTTGTTTTCGATGTGTGTGTGTATTTGTTCCACCGTGATTTCCACCCTGTATCAACTGCTCAGCGGGTGGCGATGAAACCCTGTTACCGGTCGGTCTTCCGAACCGGCGCGCGCTTTATACCATAAACCGCCCCCAACATAAAGTCTGAAGGGCACTGTAACGGAGCGGCCGCTCCCTTTTTAACCGGTGGCAAATCGCGTTAGAATAGGTCTTTCTTCATTATTTATTTAACCCAGACATCCTTGTCGATCCGCACGCCAGCGGCGGGATAGGATCACACCAGCGGCAACGGGCCCAGTGGCAAGCAACTGGCTCTTGGCAAAGCCAGCCATTGGCAACAGCACGGGCCAACCAATACAGGCCCCAAGGTGCTATCGCGCCAGCCCCTGGACCTCCGCTCCGCAAGTTTGTCTATTCAAGGCATGATCTCCTCACCCATGAACGTAAACATAAAGACCCCCGAAGAAATCGAAAAGATGCGCGTTGCCGGACGCCTCGCCGCAGAGGTTCTGGAAATGATCGAGGAATACGTCAAGCCAGGCGTTACCACCGAAGAGCTCGATCGCATCTGCCATCAATATATTACGGAGGTGCAAAAGGCGATTCCTGCTCCCCTCAACTACAAGGGGTTTCCCAAGTCCATCTGCACCTCGGTGAATCATGTAGTCTGCCACGGCATTCCCAGTGAGAAGAAAGTTCTCAAAAACGGCGACATCCTGAATATCGACGCCACCGTCATAAAGGATGGCTACCACGGCGACACCAGCAAGATGTACTTCGTGGGCAAGCCCAGTATCGCCGCCGAGCGCCTGGTGCGGGTCACCCAGGAGTGCCTCTATAAAGGTATCGAGATGGTCCGGCCCGGAGCCCGGCTTGGGGATATCGGCCACGTGATCCAGAAGCACGCGGAAGCCCATCACTACAGCGTGGTGCGCGACTACTGCGGCCACGGCATCGGCCGGGTCTTCCACGAAGAGCCCCAAGTGCTCCACTATGGCGAGCCCGGCACCGGTCTCGAGCTGCAGGCCGGCATGACCTTCACCATCGAGCCCATGCTCAACCAGGGCAAATACCACACCCGCTTGCTACCTGATGGCTGGACCGTGGTCACCAAGGACCACAAGCTGTCCGCCCAGTGGGAACATACGATTCTGGTCACCGAAACCGGTTTCGAGGTTCTGACCAAGCGTTCCGATGAACATTTCTAGATGACGCGCCTATGACTAAATCGCTGATGCAGAACGCCCCCACCTCTCAGCAAGAGCTTCCGAATCCACCAGGCGTTCTGGATCCGGAATCCATCCTGGACCTGGAGCAACTGCACCGGGACGTGGCCTCTTCTGCATCACCGATTCTCCCTCTCAAAAAAGCCCTGAAAACCGCTGGAGCGACCCTGGACCAGAAGTTCCGGGAAGGGGCCAATGTACGGGAGCTGGTCCGGGCCCGGGCCGCCATTCTCGATCAGGTGCTGTCCCTACTTTGGCAGCGCTTCTCCTGGAAAGACTCCGACCAGATCAGCCTGGTAGCCGTCGGCGGATACGGCCGCGGCGAACTGCACCCCTATTCGGATATCGACTTGCTGATTTTGCTGGCCAACGAAGCTTCCGCGGAGCGCTGGCAGGCGGACATCGAAGCCTTTGTCACCATGCTGTGGGATCTCAGCCTGGATATCGGCCACAGCGTCCGCAGCATCGACCAAAGCATCGAAGCAGCCGCAAGTGACATCACCATTGCCACCTCGCTGCTGGAAAGCCGGCTCCTCTATGGCAATGCCGCGTCCTTTCAGGAACTGATCCAGCGCGCCTACAGTGACGAAGTGCTGACCGAAAAGCAGTATTTCCTGGCCAAGCGGGACGAGCAGCGCACCCGCCACGCCAAGTTTGGTGAAACCGAGTACAACCTGGAGCCCAACATCAAGTCCTCCCCCGGCGCCTTGCGGGATATCCAGACCATCCGCTGGATCACCAAGCGCCACTTCGGCCTGGGGGCAGACTCGGAAGCCCAGAACTTCACATTCCTGACACCTGAGGAATACACCCTGCTCCAGGAGGGGGAAACCTTCCTCTGGCAGATCCGCTACGGCCTGCAAATGCTGGCCGGGCGCAACGAGAACCGGCTGATCTTCGACTACCAGCGCGGCCTGGCCAATCTCCTAGGCTTCACCGACGGGGAAGGCAATCAGGGCGTGGAGCAGATGATGCAACGGTACTACCGGGTCGCCATTTCCATCGGCGAACTCAATGACGTAGTCCTGCAATACTTCGACGAGACCGTGCTGCGCGACGACGAGCCCTGCGAAATCGTCCCC
>Ga0209075_1000860_pt1 | contig 29313 bp, 25 predicted proteins | sample Stecom2011_FD_187523 | JGI IMG/M metagenome (GOLD analysis project Ga0209075, IMG submission 187523) | Agricultural soil microbial communities from Utah to study Nitrogen management - Steer compost 2011 (SPAdes) (version 2) | ecosystem: Environmental > Terrestrial > Soil > Agricultural land...
CACGACCTCCACGGCCACCTTTAGCTACAATTTTCTCTTCACCGTCTTCTGTGAGTTCAAAGAGAATTTCATTGGTCTCTTTATCACGCACCACCGTTCCTAGCGGGACCTCAACATATACATCTGCTCCATCTGCACCCGTGCTCGTTTGCTTCCCGCCAGACTGCCCGTGTTCTGCTCTAAAGTGCCTTTTAAACTTAAGATGATATAATGTCCAAAGGTTTTTATCTGCTTTTATGATTACGTGTCCACCTCGACCACCATCACCACCATCAGGGCCGCCTTTGGGAACATATTTTTCTCTGCGCATATGCCGACTTCCTGAACCACCCATTCCGGATGCTACATGAATCTTTACGTAATCTACAAAATTGCCTTCGGTCACTTCTTTATGTTTGGATTATATTGTTTTAGTTTACGTTAGGCACAGCCAGACTATAAACTATCTATTACTTTACTTAAACGTTCTGTTATTTCTTCGATGCTACCAACACCATCAACGCCGTAATATTTATCTAACTTTTTGTAATACTCTTTAAGTATAGCTGTTTCGTTATAATAAACTTTAATTCGGTTACGGATGATACTTTCATCGGCATCATCTGCACGACCACTAGTTTTTCCTCTTTCTAAAAGGCGTTGCACTAAAACTTCATCATCAACTTCTAATGCTACCATTGCATCTATTTGACTATCTTTATCGTCCATTAAGTGACCTAAAGCATCTGCTTGAGCTTCGGTTCTTGGAAAGCCATCAAAAATAAAACCTTCAGCACCGTTATTCTTATCAACTTCATTGCTAAGCATATCGATGGTGATTTCATCTGGAACTAGTTTTCCCTTTGCCATAAAGGATTTTGCTAAATTTCCCAGATCCGTTTCATTCTTAATATTATATCTAAATACGTCGCCTGTAGAGATATGTACTAAGTTATATTTTTCCTTTAGAAACGTGGCCTGTGTTCCTTTTCCTGCACCTGGAGGGCCGAACAAAATTATATTGGTCATGTGTTTGGGTTAATTATTTAAAAAACGAAGGCGTAAAATTACGAAATATAAAAGGGTTGAACTTTAATCCTTCAATAAATCTTAATAATAAAGTAATCTATCTTAATGTGTATTCTAAATAAATCAAGCAAAAACCTATTTTAATACTTATCCTCCTTAAATACATCGTGTTAAAAACGCTGATTTATCAAAGAGTTTTTTAATATATGATAGTTGTCATAAAAATTGATTCATTGAAGTCTTACTTTTATTCAAGATAAAAAGACGGTTTTATTATGACGGAAATACAGATTGCTCAAAGCGTTACACCAAAGCACATTAGAGATATTGCTGCGAAATTAGATTTACCCGAAAACAAGCTAGAGTACTACGGAAATAGTAAAGCCAAAATCTCGCTAGACGTTATAAATGACCAGAAGATAAAGCAAAGCAATCTAGTTTTAGTTACTGCTATAACACCTACTCCTCCAGGTGAAGGAAAGACAACCACTTCCATTGGATTAGTGGACGCTTTAAATATCTTAAACAAAAAAGCAACTGTAGTTATTCGCGAACCGAGTTTAGGTCCAGTATTTGGAATTAAGGGAGGAGCGGCAGGAGGCGGATGGAGTCAGGTCATTCCCATGGAGGATATAAACCTGCATTTTACTGGCGATTTTCACGCAATAGAAAAAGCCAACAATCTTCTTTCAGCTCTTATAGAAAACAATATACAAAGCAAGTCTAGAAGTCTCGGAATAGACCCAAGAACTGTTATTTGGAAGCGATGTATGGACATGAATGACCGAGGATTGAGAAATATTGTTGTTGCACTTGGCGGGAAAACTGGAGGTGTTCCAAGAGAAACAGGGTTTAATATCACTGCTGCATCCGAGATTATGGCCATTCTCTGTATGGCATCAGATTTAGAAGATCTCAAGGAAAGATGTGGAAATATTTATGTAGCCGACACTTGGGAAGGCCGACCGGTTTTTGCTAAGAATTTAAATGCAGAAGGAGCTATGGCTGTCCTTTTGAAAGATGCTATAAAACCTAATCTCGTTCAAACATTAGAAGGAAACCCTGCTATTATTCACGGCGGACCTTTTGCCAATATTGCACAAGGAACCAACTCGATTATTGCTACAAAAACCGGCATGTCTTTAAGTGACTATACAATTACTGAAGCAGGTTTTGGATCGGATTTAGGTGCTGAGAAATTTTTAAATATAAAATGTAGAGCCGCTGGAGTTTCTCCAAAGACTATTGTACTAGTTGCAACTATTAGAGCCTTAAAGTATCACGGCGGAAAATCGTTAAAAGAAATCACCCAAGAAGATACAGAAGCACTAAAAAAAGGCCTGCCAAATTTAGATAGACATATTGATAGTTTGAAGAGCTTTGGAATACCGATTGTAGTTTCTATAAACTCCTTTAAGTCTGATACCGAAGCAGAATCAAATATTATAAAAGAACATTGTAAAAAAATAGAAATTCCAGTTGCTCTAAGTCATGGTTGGGAAAAAGGCGGAAAAGGATGTGTAGATTTAGCTGAAGAAGTAATTAAAGCCGCAAATTCGTGCACTAACATCTATAAACCCACTTACAACTTAAACGACAGTATAGTTTCTAAGATGGAAAAAGTTAGCAAAACAATCTATGGAGCAGACAATGTGATATTAAGCAAAGTAGCAGCTTCACAATTACGAAGATTTAAAACTATGGGTTATGGCGACTTGCCAATCTGTATTGCAAAGACTGAAAAGAGCTTTAGCGACGATCAAAAGAAGTTAGGTCGTCCTAAAAAATTCGACATTAATATTAGGGAATTTGAAATTGCAACAGGTGCTGGGTTTATTATTCCAATTGCAGGAAATATGTTGCGCATGCCTGGACTACCTAGTATTCCTGCTAGTGAAAGAATAACTATAAACAAAGACGGAACAATTGAAGGACTATTCTAGTTTTTTTATAAATCAAAACAACAAATTATAAGGTCGTTCTATTATGTCTTGGAGTTCTTGAATACTCATCAGTCGGACTTTTCTTAGAAACTCTTTTCCTTCAAAAAACACCAATAAAGTTGGAGCAGAAAAAACACTATATTCACCAGAAATCCCTGGCGATTTATCTATTTCTACGTGTATAAATTTAATAGCAGGAAATTCTCTTGAAAACAACGCTTCTACTTTGGGTTTTAATGCATGACACACCCCACAATTAGGAGCAGAAAAGTAAACTGCCACAGCAACTTCGGTTGCAATTATTTCTTTTAAAGCACTAGTCTCCATAGCCATTCATTTTCAAGTTTATTCTTAAACCTAATCAAGTTCGTTTTCACCTTGTTGGTTATTCATCCTTACAAAATTATAGACTCCATTTCCTTCTGCAATCAACAGATCATTTTGAAATGCTTTCATTCGCGCAACGAGGATTCTGTTTCCAAATCGAACTATTTTACCTTCAACCATAATGGCTTCAGGTTCGGCACCTCTCAGGTAGTCAACTCTTAAATCGATAGTAGAAATTTTATCTTGGAGTGAAGTAAAATGCATTGCACCAATTACACCTCCCACAGAATCCATAACGGTAGCAATTACTCCTCCATGCCATCTGTTGTTTCTGAAATCTCCTACCAATTCTTTTCTAAATGGAACATGAATTCTAACAAAACTCTCTTCGAGCAATTCGATCTTCAATCCCAAAAACTTGTGCATTGGGATACTCTCTTCAAAAGTATATTTTATTAGCTCAACCTTTTCTTGAAGCATATCTTTCATATAGTGAAATTCAATAAATTAATCTATCATAGACTTATAAACACAACAATTGTTATAAATTCAAAGATACGTAAAAGGGTTCTTGCTCCACTTTATTCATGTCTAAGTTAAAATTCAATTTCAGTTTCAAACACCTATCTTTGCATCACAATGGTAAAAGTTTCAACTTATAACAAACACCAACTATGAACTATTTCTCCACCAACTTCACCCTCGGCATTCTTGGCGGCGGACAATTGGGAAAAATGATGTTATACGAAACCCGAAAGTGGGACATTCGCACTCACGTTCTCGACCCAAGCAATGAAGCTCCCTCCAAAATTGCGACAGATTACTTTCAACAAGGTGATTTAATGGACTTTGAAACTGTTTATAACTTCGGAAAAAAAGTAGATGTACTTACTTTTGAAATTGAAGGTGTAAATGTGGAAGCTTTAGAAAAGCTGGAAAACGAAGGTGTGAAAGTTTATCCTAGTGCCGCAACCTTGCGAAATATTCAGGATAAAGGAGTGCAGAAGCAGTTTTATAAGGAACATAAAATCCCAACTTCTCCTTTCAAAATTTACAAGGATAAAAATGAGCTAAATGAAGCCATTGTAAGAAAGGAGCTGCATTTCCCATTTGTATGGAAAAGTTGTACTGGCGGTTATGATGGAAAAGGCGTAAGCGTTATTAGAAATGCTGAAGATATTATCCCGCTATCTTCTGATGCTTGTATAGCTGAAAAGCTAATTCCATTTAAAAATGAACTTGCTGTAATTGTTGCAAGAAATCCTTCAGGGGAAGTAAAAACGTATCCAGTTGTTGAAATGGAGTTTCATCCAGAAGCCAATCAAGTAGAATACGTGATATGTCCCGCGAGAATAGACGAAGCTGTTGCCAATAAAGCAAGAGCTTTAGCTGAAAAAGTATCGGAGTCGTTTAAGCACGTCGGACTTTTGGCTGTAGAAATGTTTCAAACCGAAGACGATGAAGTTTTAGTAAACGAAGTAGCGCCAAGACCACACAATAGCGGTCATTACAGCATTGAAGCTAGCTACACCAACCAATTTGAACAACAGATTAGAGCTATTTTAGACTTACCTTTAGGTAATACCGAAAGTAAGGTAGGTGGAATTATGGTTAATTTAGTTGGTTCAGAAGGACATACGGGTCAGGTTGTCTATAAAAACATAGAAAAAATACTAGCGATGGAAGGAGTAACGCCTCACATTTACGGTAAAAAAGAAACGCGTCCATTTAGAAAGATGGGCCACGTAACCATAGTAAATAAAGATCTCGACAAAGCACGAAAAATAGCGGAAGAAGTTAAGAAAACAATTGAGGTTGTTAGTGAGTAAATTATAAATCTCTCATGCACTCCAGCAAATAAATAATATTAATTAAAAATCACTTTGTCCCCTCGAGCGCAGTCGAGAGGTCAATACTAAGCAAGATTCGTCTTAACAAGTAGGTCTCGACTGCGCTCGACCTGACACAGAACTAAAAAACATGAGCAAAGTAGCAATAATAATGGGAAGTACTAGCGATCTGCCAGTGATGCAGGACGCTGTAGATATTTTAAAAGAATTCAACATTGAAGTGGAAGTAGATATAGTTTCTGCTCACCGCACACCAGAAAAGCTTTTTGATTACGGTAAAAATGCTCATACCCGCGGAATTTCGGTAATTATTGCTGGTGCTGGAGGCGCTGCCCATCTACCTGGAATGATTGCTTCACTTTCACCCTTACCAGTTATCGGTGTTCCGGTGAAATCTAGTAACTCAATCGATGGTTGGGATAGCGTATTGTCTATTTTACAAATGCCAGGCGGTGTTCCTGTAGCTACAGTTGCACTTAATGGCGCTAAAAATGCAGGTATTTTAGCCGCACAAATCATTGGATCGTCAGATAAATCTGTTTTGGATAAAATTCTAGCCTACAAAGAAAGCCTTAAAGTAAAAGTAGAAGAAGGCGCGAAAGAAGTTCGTAGTGGTAAGTGATGAGTGGTGAGTGGCTAAAATTAATTAATCGATTTTGACTCACTTTTTTTGAGTCGAAAAATCTAACGTCTAAAATCTAAAAACTTTCAATGAATCCTTTATTACAATCTTATAACACAGCCCCATTTTCAAAGATTGAAAACAAGCATTTTCTTCCTGCAATTACAAAGTTAATTGAAGAAACAAAAGCTGAAATTGATGCTATAACTTCAAATTCTGACGCTCCTACTTTTGAAAACACAATTGAAGCATTAGAATTTAGTGGTGAAAAGTTAGACCGAGCTACAAGTATTTTCTTCAACCTAAACAGTGCAGAAACAAACGATGAAATTCAGAAATTAGCACAGGAAATCTCCCCTATGCTAACCGAATTCGGCAATGATATGTTGTTGAATGAAGCCCTTTTTGAAAGAGTAAAAGCTGTATATAATCAAAAGGACACATTAGACCTTAATGAAGAACAACAAATGTTGCTCGATAAAAAGTACAAAGGTTTTTCAAGAAATGGAGCCAATCTTTCAGAAGAAAAGAAAAAAAAACTTAGAAAAATAGACACCGAACTTTCTAAGTTAAAACTCACTTTTGGAGAAAATGTACTAGCAGAAACTAACAAGTTTGAACTTCATATTACCGATGAAAAGGATTTAAGTGGTTTACCTGAAGGGGTAATTGAAGCTGCTTCTCAAACTGCAGAAGAAAAAGGAAAAGAAGGTTGGGTTTTCACTTTGGACTACCCTAGCTATGTTCCATTTTTAACCTATGCCGACAATCGTGAATTGCGTAAAAAAATGGCAATTGCATTTGGCGCAAAAGGGTTTAATAATGACGAATTTGACAATCAGAAAAATGTACTTCAGATTGCACAATTACGTCATAAAAGAGCAAATTTATTGGGGTATAAAAGTCACGCACATTTTGTTCTTGAAGAGCGAATGGCAGAAACTCCTGAAAAAGTAAAGTCTTTTTTAAACGAATTACTGGAAAAAGCAAAACCAGCAGCTACAAAAGAATTTGAAGAATTAACCGCTTTCGCAAAAGAACTAGATGGAATAGATCATCTCGAAAAATGGGATGGCGCTTATTATTCAGAAAAGTTGAAACAAAAACTTTTCAACCTTGATGACGAAAAGCTAAAACCATACTTCGAATTAAAAAATGTAATAAACGGAGTTTTTACCGTTGCACAAAAGCTGTATGGACTACACTTTAAAGAAGTTCAAAATATAGACAAATATCATCCAGAGGTAAAAACTTACGAGGTAAAAGATGACGAAGGAGAATTAGTTGCACTATTTTATGCAGACTTCCATCCACGTGCAGGCAAGCGCAATGGAGCTTGGATGACTTCGTATAAACCTCAGCAAACAAAAAACGGTACAAACGATAGGCCTCATGTTTCTAACGTTTGTAATTTCACCAAGCCTACTGCCAGTAAACCTTCACTTCTTACATTTAACGAAGTAACCACCCTCTTCCACGAGTTTGGTCACGCCTTACACGGCATGCTTGCAAACACCCAATACCCTAGCCTATCAGGAACTAGTGTTTATTGGGATTTTGTGGAATTACCAAGTCAGATTTTAGAGAATTGGTGCTACGAAAAAGAGACTTTAGAACTCTTTGCTACACATTACAAAACCGGAGAGGTAATTCCGATGGAGTATGTGGAGAAAATAAAAGAATCAGCTACTTTCCTTGAAGGGATGGCAACACTTCGCCAATTGAGTTTCGGAATGTTAGACATGGCTTGGCACAGCCAAGACCCAAGTGGAATTAACGAAGTAAAAGCATTTGAGGTTGCTGCATTTGAAGACACTCAGTTATATCCGGATGTAAAAGAAAATTGTATGAGCACTTCGTTCTCACATATTTTTCAAGGCGGTTATTCGGCAGGATATTACAGTTATAAATGGGCGGAAGTGTTAGATGCAGATGCATTTGCATATTTCCAACAAGAAGGAATTTTTAGTAAAAAGGTAGCTGATAAGTTTAAAAACTTCGTGCTTTCACAAGGAGGAACCATGGACCCAATGGAATTATACATTAAATTCCGCGGACAGAAACCTGACCCAGAAGCGTTATTAAAGCGTGCAGGGCTTATATAATTTTCATGAAATAGGTCTTGACAAATCTTTAAATACCATAAAAAAAGCCACCTCACGAATGAGACGGCTTTCTTAGTAAAGAGCGGTTAGTTAGATTACTCTTTTACTTGGCTAAATGCTTGAAAAACTTTGTTGTTTTTGTCGTGGTTAAATTTAAAAACCTTTGGAGTAGATTCGAATGTACGGTTAGCTGTACCTCTATTTGCTGGCGGTCCATCAATAGTAAACTTCATTACAGAAATTGGGTTACTATTATGACTTTCATCTTCAGGTGTTAGAACTCCTACGTGTGGATTAACCCCTTGTGTTGGAGTAATTTCATCATCCCCATAATAAACTCTAACTGTATACCCTGTGTTTGCAGCAACCTCACAGTTTGACCAAAGATCCACTAACACTTCATATTCCCCATACTCGATAGTTACGTTTGGATCATCTTCGTAGAAAATATTTTCGTTATTAATATTATCAATACCACAAGCTGCGTTACTATCAATATCTAAATTACCTCCGTTTAAAGAAGTTGAGTTTCCATAGTAAATCTCTTCTCCGTTAGGTTCGATTAAATGAAGGTCTACATCATTTTCTTGATCCCATGTGAGAGTTACTTTCAACAATCCGATTCCAGAATCCATAATATTCACAGGTAGATACTGGTAGCTACCATAATTACCTTGACCGTCACCGGCAGCAAAAGCGATAATAAAGCTATCACTTGCTTCCAAGCCAATCATTAATTGTAAATCTGCAATCATAGAACCACTCATAGCTCCACGACTTTCTCCATCTCTACCTTGAACTAAAGGAATAGTAAAGAATCCATCTCTATCTTGAACCCCTACAATAACTTCACTTGCATTGTCACTTGTTGCTACATGAATTGGATTACTTCCTCCTGCAAGTACTGTTGGATTCCCAGAGATATTCACAATCTCCAAAGAAGATGAGTTTGAACCTGGTAATGGTCTACCTTGGAAATCACCTCCTTCAATGTCGAAATAGTTGCGCTCGAAGTCTGCTCGACTTACGCCAGCATCTTCATTTTTATCTTTGCTACAAGAAGCTAATACACCTCCCACAAACATGAAGAGCATAAGCATCTTCCCTGCTGTAATTAATTTTCTGGTTTTTGTTTTCATTTATTTTGTTTTTTAATGGGGTTTTAAAAAATGGATTTTCAGTATTTCAACCTCAACCCAAATATCGAATGTCAAATATACAGTGGGACTTTCCTTACCACAATAGCCACTCAGAATTCGGTGTAGATTTGGAAGTATTTGGTAGGTTTGACTTAGAATTGGGTATTTAAATACCACATACCTGGAAAAGAACTTCTGCTTTTTCACTATTTTATTGCGTAATAACTAAAATCATCTAAATAAAAAAGCCGTCTCAAAATTGAAACGGCTTTCATAATTTACAATTGGAAAAAAAATATTGTATCTCTATATTGATACTTTCTAACTCTGCATCTAACCTATCTCAAGATAAATTTCTTGCTTACCTTATATCCTGTTTCTAAAGTAAATTGAGCAATATAAAAGCCTGTTGCAAATCCTTCAAGATTCACGCTTCCATCCTTATGACTTACTTTTTCCGCAGTGATTTGTTGTCCAGCTACATTAAATATTTCGATTTCTTTTACTGTTGAAAACTCAGAACTCATCTTATATGTAAGCATTTTGTCTTTCACAATAATAAACATAATAGCTTCTGAATAATCATCAACGCTAAGAGTTTGCGGCTTTGCAGCTTCAATCAAAAATTGCAATCCGAGTTTAGTAAATTTTACTGCGTGATCTGGAGTATCTAGAAATGAATACTTATCATTAGGTGTGTGTATGTTTGGATTATCTTCTCCCATAGCTGCTTCAAAAGGCATAGATGCATCATATCCGTTGTCTGCCCAACTAGCATGATCTGAGCAACCGTAGCCACATTGACTATATCCATAAGTAAATGTATGAGCCCCAGAGCTATTGTAAAAATCCATCAATGAAACTAAGAAACCATTTAATGAATCGCTGGTATACCAATCATCCATTAAGTAGATATCTTTGTTAGAACCTTCATAACCAGTCATATCAAACTGTACATATCCAGCTACATTAACACCGTTGCTAGCATATTCTTGTGCTATTTCGGAAGAACCCACTAAGCCTATTTCTTCAGCAGCAAATGCCATTACTTCAATAGATCGATTAGGCACAAACCCTTTCTCTAAAAGCACCCTAACCATTTCGTTTAAAGAAGCTATCCCTGAAGCATTATCATCTGCACCTGGAGCATCATCAGACCTCCATGAGGTGGAGTCTATATGCCCTCCAATTATCACAAATTCGTCTGGAGTATTAGCACCTTCAAAAGTTAAAATAACCGAAGGCATTGGGGTGTTGACGTGTTCATAAATTCGAGTATGAACATCAGTCCTTCCTGAAGCAGCAATCATAGCATCCCATTTTGCTTGTTGATTTAAAACTGCTTGTTGTGCTTGAGGTTTGGTATGATATCTTGTTCCATAAGCTTGAAGTTCCAATATGTCTGCTTCAATATTATCTCCATCTACAATATCCAAACATTCTCTAACAAATGCTTCTTCAGTAATACTATAGTCAATTGTAGTTGTTCTACGTGCAGGGGTGTTTAACATTGCTCGAGCGCTTTCTTCTGAATCCCTAAAAATATATCCCGAACCGTGTCCGTTAACATTTTCTCGAATTCTATTTGCAATAGATTCTGTCATTAAAACCGCTGAACGTTTATCGTTGCTGTCTAATATTTGTATTTCATCTGGATAAATAGATTTATACAGTTCGGCATTTTCTACATCCATGGTGGCGTAAATAGTAGAACTATCTTGTGCAATAGTATTAATCGAAAATAACAGGAGTGCAAATGCACTTAGAGTAAGTTTTTTCATTGAAAAAGTTAAAAGGTTTGTTCTGTAAAAATAGAATTTAAGCATTAATAATAGCTCAAAAGATAACATTTTTAACTCTAACACATTAACTTATTCAAATGAGATCGAATCTGAGCACATAATTCTTAGAATCTTCCCTATTTTTGATAAGTCGAAAATTAGATATGAATTCAGAAAGATTAAATCCTGATAAGTGGGTTGACAACTATGCAGATTACCTTTACAATTACACAATTGTGAGAGTAAACGACCATATTGTTGCTCAAGAAATCGTTTCTGAAACTTTTTTAGCCGCTCTTCGCGCGAAAGACAACTTCCAGGGAAAAGCAACCGAACGCACATGGCTAGTTTCAATTCTAAAGCGAAAAATAATCGATCATTATCGATACAGCAACTCCAATAAAAGAAAAGCTGAAATATCTATTTCCTATCGCGATCCAGATATTGAGGGTGATTGGTTAGAGGAAAACGCAGCCGATCCTTTTGATCGAACTGCTGAAGATTCTCTCGAAAATGATGAGTTACGTTTAGCAATTTTGGAGTGTATTGATCAACTCCCCGAAAAACATGCTGAAATTTTCAAGCTGAAAACGATTGAAGAATATGACACAGAAACTATTTGTAAAAAATATAATATCACTCCGTCTAATCTTTGGGTTATAATTCATCGGGCTCGAAAGGCAATGATGGAATGCATGGAAAAAAACTGGATCAACTAAAATTTTTATATGAAGTTATTCTCTAAATGTAGCGAGGCTGCCCATATCTGTGATAAGCACCAATATGAGGAAATAGGTTTTCTTGATAAAATCAAAATGAAACTTCATCTTCTGCTATGTAAATTATGCCGCAATTACTCAAAACGCAATGAAAGGTTAACCAAAGAACTCAAAACAGCTAATATAAAAACCTTCACAAGTGAAGAAAAACAACTTCTAAAAAGTAGATTGGCAGAAGAAATAAAAAACCACTCCAATTCTTAAATCAACTCAAAAAACACGTAGAGTGTTAACCACACCACAGGCAAACTTTCAACCCAAAAAGAAGAATAGTAACGTGACTGTTGAGTTTTAGAAGCAATCAATACGGCTCCTAATAAAACAGCAAAAATAAGAGTACTCAATACGTATTCCATCTCAATAACTTCTTTGAAATACTCCAAAACCAAACACAGTATTATAATTACTTCACCCAAAACTTTAGTGTTCAAAACCCCTATTTGTTGCGGTAAAGTTTTAAGGTTAGCTTCATCATAATGTATATCTCTTATTTCAAAAGGAAACATGAGCGCTATAACAATTAGCATTCTTTGAAAGAAAGTAAGAACCACATCAACAGAAAGCGGAAATTCTGAATTTTCCACCGGAACAAGCACTGTCATACCTGCCCAAACTAGAGCAACAATAAAAACTTTAACTCCCGATAAACTCCTGAGGTTTTTATATTTTAGAAAAGGAATGGCATAGAGAAATGTTGACAAGCCTAGACAAGCTATGATTAGAAGCACACTTGGAGAAAGCTGAAGACCGAGATAAATAAAGAAGATAAAGCAAATAGCAGAGAAAATCTGAATTGCTTTTAAAGATTGGGTTAGATTTCTATGATGAAGCCCAGCTATCTTGGAGTATTTAACAAAGTTATATCCCGTAATGGTGGCTAAAAACACAAACACAAGAAGCCTCCATTGATTAGGCAAACTATACTCCAAAATGGTAATATAGGTCATTGCCACAACCGACATTGCGACATGTACACTACTATTAATGTAAAAAGCAAATATGCGCTGCGCAAGGTTCATTGCATCAATAACGATCTAAGGAAAACATATCTTTTCTCAAGATAGAAAATTAATGTTTATCGCTGAATGAAACACTAACAGATTTGGGTTAAAAATTGTAAATTTGCCACCTTAATTTCAATCTCGAATAATGAACACAGATTCTTTTGCTTTACGGCACATTGGCCCAAGGGAAAAAGACATTCCCGAAATGCTTGAAACCGTTGGTGCATCATCTATAGACCAACTTATATACGAAACCGTTCCTGATGACATCCTTTTGAAAAAGGCTTTGAACTTAGACACGGCTATGAGTGAGCAGGAGTATTTAGAGCACATTACAGACCTATCTGCTAAGAACAAAGTTTTTAAAACTTACATCGGGTTGGGGTATCATCAATCGATTCTGCCTCCTGTAATTCAAAGAAACATCTTAGAGAACCCAGGCTGGTATACTGCTTACACTCCATATCAAGCTGAGATTGCTCAAGGAAGACTTGAAGCTCTTTTAAACTTCCAAACAGTAATCACAGACCTTACTGGAATGGAGATTGCAAATGCATCACTCCTAGATGAATCTACTGCTGCAGCCGAAGCAATGGCACTTCTTTTTGCTGTTCGCGAAAGAGACAAAAAGAAAAACAACGCTAATAAGTTTTTTGTTTCAGAAGAAATCCTTCCACAAACACTATCGCTACTTGAAACTCGTTCACAACCAATTGGTATCGAATTAGTGGTTGGAAATCATGAAGATTTTGACTTCTCGGAAGACTTCTTTGGAGCGATTCTGCAATACCCTGGAAAAACTGGAAAAATATACGATTATAAAGGCTTTATTCAAAAAGCGAATGACGCTCAAATTAAAGTAGCTGTAGCTGCTGATATTTTGAGTTTAGTAATGTTAGAATCACCAGGTAGCTTAGGTGTAGACGTTGTAGTTGGAACCACTCAGCGCTTTGGAATTCCTTTAGGTTATGGAGGACCACATGCTGCTTATTTTGCAACAAAAGACGAATATAAACGAAGCATCCCTGGACGTATCATTGGTGTAACTAAAGATGCAGATGGAAATCAAGCCTTAAGGATGGCTCTTCAAACTCGTGAACAACACATTAAAAGAGACAGGGCTACTTCTAATATTTGCACCGCTCAAGTTCTATTGGCTGTAATGGCTGGAATGTATGCTGTATACCACGGCCCTGAAGGACTAAAATACATCGCCAACAAAGTTCACACTAGTGCAGTTACCTTAGCTAGTGCATTAGAAAAACTTGGATTCGAAGATCAAAACAAAACTTATTTCGATACAATTGTAATTAAAACCGATGCTACAAAAATCAAATTTTTAGCAGAGGCAAAAGAGATAAACTTCTACTATCCTGATCACGAAACAGTTTCAATTTCTTTAAATGAAACCACAACCATAAAGGATCTAAATAAAATACTTGCGATATTTTCTGAAGCTGTAAAAAAAGACTTCAAGAAAATAACCGAGTTAGAAGAAGACATTAAGATTCCTCAAGAAGTTGCTCGTAAATCTGAGTTCCTACAGCAGGAAGTTTTCAACACGTATCACAGCGAGACTGAAATGATGCGTTATATCAAAAAGTTAGAACGCAAGGATCTTTCATTGAACCATTCGATGATTTCTTTAGGGTCTTGTACTATGAAATTAAATGCCGCTGCAGAGATGCTTCCATTGAGCGACCCTCAGTGGGGGAATGTACACCCATTTGTTCCTGTTGAACAAGCAGAAGGATATCAAACTGTTTTGAAAAAGCTTGAAAAACAACTAACAGAAATCACTGGTTTTGCTGCAACATCTTTACAACCTAATAGTGGAGCTCAAGGTGAATTTGCTGGCTTGATGGTTATCCGAGCATACCATGAGTCTCGTGGCGAGTCACACAGAAACATTTGCTTAATACCTGCTTCTGCTCACGGAACCAATCCAGCGAGTGCAGTTATGGCTGGAATGAAAGTAGTTGTAGTGAAGTCTACCGACAAAGGAAATATCGACGTTGAAGACCTTCGTGAAAAAGCAATAAGGCACAAGGACAATCTCGCTAGTTTAATGGTTACATACCCATCCACACACGGAGTGTATGAATCAGCTATTCGTGAAATCACAAGTATTATTCATGAAAACGGAGGACAAGTTTACATGGACGGAGCCAACATGAATGCTCAGGTAGGATTGACTAATCCTGGGGCTATTGGTGCCGATGTTTGCCACCTTAACCTTCATAAAACCTTTGCAATTCCACACGGAGGTGGAGGCCCTGGTGTTGGACCTATCTGCGTAGCCGAACAACTTGCTCCATTCCTACCTACAAACCCTATTATTCCTACGGGAGGTGAGAAAGCAATAAGCGCTATATCATCTGCTCCATTTGGAAGTTCTTTAGTATGCTTAATTAGTTATGCTTATATCTGCATGTTAGGTGTAAACGGATTAAAGAAAGCTACTCAAACTGCAATTTTAAATGCAAACTACATCAAAGAGAGACTTAATGGACACTATGATGTTTTATATGCAGGAGAAAGAGGTCGTGCTGCTCACGAAATGATTGTTGATTGTAGACCTTTTAAGGAAAAAGGTATTGAAGTTACAGATATTGCTAAACGACTAATGGACTATGGATTCCATGCGCCAACGGTTTCATTCCCAATCGCTGGAACACTGATGATAGAACCTACTGAAAGTGAAAGTAAAACAGCCTTAGATCAATTTTGCGATGCTATGATTTCAATTCGAAAAGAAATCGAGTCTGTAAACAAAGATGAACCTAACAACGTTTTGAAGAACTCTCCACATACACTCCAAATGCTAACAGCAAATGAGTGGAACTATCCTTACACCCGCCAAGAAGCAGCTTTTCCTATGGAATATATAGCTGAAAATAAATTCTGGCCATCAGTAAGAAGAGTTGATGACGCCTATGGTGACAGAAACCTTATATGTACCTGTGACCCTATAGAAAGTTATATGGAAGCATAAAGTAACAAACTGCCCTATAAAAGGGCAGTTTAAGTTTTAAGTATATACTACAAGTAAAATCGCTTTTACATTTCAAATTTAAACTGTCTCACAAGTTTTAATCATTAGGTTTTGAAGCTCATTATTCAAGTAGTTTATTACTCAATTTTCTGTATTTTTGTTAAAAACCTGAATTTATGAACGTAAAGATAACAGGAATAGGCAGTTACATCCCTTCCGAGATTGCAAAAAACGAGGCGTTTGGAGAGCACAATTTTTTTAACAACGATGGCACGCCGTTTGGCCAGGAAAATGAAACTATAATAAAGAAATTTAAAGCCATTACAGGTATCGCAGAACGTCGGTATCTGCCAAAAGATTTAACCACTTCAGACATGGCATTCTTTGCAGCAGAAAACGCCATTAAAAATGCAGGAATTGACAGAGAAGAGCTCGATTATATAATTGTAGCCCATAATTACGGTGACGTTGAACACGACTCGGTTCAAAGTGATACCGTGCCAAGCATTGCTACACGAGTTAAGCACAGTTTAAAAATACAAAAACCTAGCTGTGTAGGTTATGACATGCTCTTTGGATGTCCTGGTTGGATTGAAAGCGTTATACAAGCAAATGCCTATATAAAAGCAGGAATAGCTAAGAAGTGCTTGGTGATAGGAGCTGAAGCACTTTCAAGAGTTGTAGATCCACACGATCGAGATTCTATGATATATAGCGATGGTGCAGGTGCATGCATTCTTGAATCTACCGATGAAGAAGGTGGAATTATCTCACATTTTAGTGCCACCTATGCTTTTGAGGAAGCTCACTTCATCTATTTTGGGGAAAGTAATAATCTTGAAAAAAAAGACAATCGACGTTATATCAAAATGTATGGTCGTAAGATTTATGAATTTGCACTAAATCATGTGCCCGACGCAATGAAAAAATGTCTTGACGATAGTGGCTACGGAATCAACGACGTCAAAAAGATATTTATTCACCAAGCCAACGAAAAGATGGACGAGGCAATTCTAAATAGGTTTTACAAGCTTTATGACCAAAAACCACCGCATAATATAATGCCAATGACTATAAACAAACTAGGTAATAGTAGTGTAGCAACCATCCCTACCCTTTACGATTTAGTTGTTCATGGAGCTCTAGAAGGTCATAGTGTTAAGAAAGGCGACATAGTGATTTTTGCAAGTGTTGGTGCTGGAATGAATATAAATGCAATAGTTTATAAAGTATAATTAACACAGAGATTAAATTATTAAATACCATTTGCAAATAAGTCTGAATTAAAAAAATGTACGAAGGCAAATTTCCCAAAAAAAGATACAATCACACATTGCAATTTATGAATGAAGTGGTTTCAAAAGATAATAAGATTCTTGATCTGGGAGTCGCCAATCCTTTTTCTGAAATTCTTTTAAAAGAAGGCTTTCAAGTTACAAATACCCAAGGTGAAGATTTAGACCTCAACACAGAAGTGGTGAAATCAAACGACTTTGAAGTGGTAACCGCTTTTGAAATATTTGAACATTTGGTATCACCGTTTAATGTTTTAAACGATATAAAAGCTAATAAACTTGTAGCTTCGATACCGCTTAGATTGTGGTTTGCTTCGGCTTATAGAAGCAAAACCGATAAATGGGATCGTCACTACCACGAATTTGAAGACTGGCAATTTGATTGGCTATTGGAAAAAGCAGGTTGGCGAATTGTCAAAAGTGAAAAGTTTACAAATCCAGTGAAAAAGATTGGAATTCGTCCTCTGCTACGGCTGTTTACTCCAAGATATTACTTAGTATATGCTGAAAGAATTTAGATGGTTTTCTATATTGTCATTCCAGTTCACAACGAAAATGCCCATCTAAAAAGGTGTTTACAATCCTTTGTAAGTCAATCTGTAAAACCTAATAAGCTAATTATTGTTAACGATTCATCTACCGACAACTCACAAAAAATTATCGATGAGTTTATAGAGGAACATTCGTGGATAGAAGGTATATACTTTGATTCCAAAAAGGTACATTCTCCAGGTTCAAAAGTGGTAAATGCTTTTTATGAAGGCTTCAATAATCTAGATAATGACTTCAATTTCATCGGAAAATTTGACGCAGATATCATATTACCTCCCAATTATTTTAAGAAGATATTGCAACTCTTTTCTTCAGATAAAAAAACAGGAATTGCAGGCGGAAATCTCTTTATCAAAAAAAATGAAAAATGGGAGTATGAGAATATTTCTAAAAAAACAAAAGTAAGAGGTCCGATAAAACTCTATAGAAAGGAGTGTTTTAGAGATATTGGAGGCTTAAAAAAATCTATTGGTTGGGATACAGTAGACGAACTCTTAGCTCAATATTATGGCTGGAATATAAAAACCGACACCTCTCTCCATGTAAAACATTTAAAGCCTACAGGGAAAGCATACGGAAAAGCGTCTAAGTTAAAACAAGGTGAAGCTTTTTACAAAATGCGATATGGTTTTTGGCTCAGTTTCATTGCTGCTAGTAAGTTAGCATTTCAAAAAAGAAGTTTTAGTTTTTTAGCAGATTGCTTAGCAGGATATTTTAAAGCTAAAAATCAAAACTTAGAATATATTGTATCAGAAGAAGAAGGAAAGTTCATCAGAGAATTAAGATGGAGTGGTATTAAAAAGAAATTAGGCTAAGCTGGTAGTTTCAACTACACATGTAGATATTTTGATCGCATAGAGATAGATTTAACTTTTCACCTTTAACAATTAACACTCGATAGCATTCTTTCCTTTCTTATTGGTTATTTTTGCATGTAAAAGAATTAAAATGAGAATCAATTTCCCCCTTGTTGCTGTTTTATTGTTATTTACAGTTCTTACTACTTCATGTGTTTCAGTACAGGTTAGCGATAACAATTTAAACAAATCTACCACAGTCACCGAAAAAAAACCTAAAAACATTATCCTATTAATAGGAGATGGAATGGGCTTAAGTCAAGTTTCTGCTGCTATATATTATAAAAACGGAACTCCTAACTTTGAAAGATTTAGCACTATTGGCCTTAGTAAAACCTCATCAAGCAGTGATCTTATAACAGATTCTGCTGCAGGCGCCACTGTTTTCTCTGCAGGCGTAAAAACATATAACGGTGCTATTGGTGTAAATAGCGACACGCTGGCGGTTTCAACTATTGTAGAGCAACTATCACAAAAAGGATTTAGCACAGGAATAGTTGCTACTTCATCGATTCAACATGCTACGCCAGCATCTTTTTATGCTCATGTAAAAAAGAGAAACATGTATGAAGAGATTACAGAATTCGTCCCAAATTCAGGTATTGATTTTTTCGCGGGAGGCGGTTTAAAATATTTTACAAATCGGAAAGACAATCGAAATCTGCTAGAAGCTGCACAAAAAGCCGGTTACACAGTTATTACCGACAAGCTTCCGCTTAAAAGTATTGAAGGAAAGGAGTTAATTCTATTAGCTGATAATGGTATGCCAAAAATGAGTGAAGGCCGTGGCGACTTCCTTCCTAATGCTACTAAATTGGCATTAAACAAGCTTTCAAAAAACGAGAAAGGATTTTTCCTAATGGTAGAAGGAAGCCAAATAGATTGGGGCGGCCATGATAATGATGCTGAATACTTAATTGAAGAGCTATTAGACTTTGACAAGGCTATTGGCGTTGCCTTAGATTTTGCAAAAAAGGATGGAGAAACTCTAGTTATAGTTGTTGCAGATCACGAAACAGGAGGGTTTACACTTTCTGCAGACGGAAATAATTACAACAAAATTAAGCCTACATTTACCACAACAGGACATTCCGCTACAATGGTTCCCGTTTTTGCTGAAGGACCTGGATCGCAACTATTTAATGGAATATACGAAAACACAGAAGTTTATTTTAAAATGATGGAAGCTTTAGAAAATCATTTGTAAATTTCTAGGCAAGTAGAATTATCTATTTACATAGTTAATCTATACTCTTAAAATTAAATTTATAAAACAGTCATCTAATTTTGTTACTTTAGCCCAAGCATCCACTTTATGAAATACTTAGAAGACATAGGCTCTTATTTTTTGATGATTAAAAAGGTGTTTGGTAGTTTCACTAAACGTTCTGTTTTAAAACATCTTATTTTCAAAGAGATCGATGATTTAATTATTGGATCATTGGGAATCGTAATCTTTATCTCGTTTTTCGTTGGTGGAGTAGTTTCAATTCAAACGGCTTTGAATATGGACAGTCCTATTGTTCCAAAGAGTTTGATAGGATTTGCAACTCGTCAGTCCGTAATCTTAGAATTCTCTCCCACTTTCATTTCTATCATTATGGCTGGGAAAGTTGGATCGTTTATAACCTCTAGCATTGGATCCATGAGGGTTACTGAACAAATTGACGCCTTAGAAGTAATGGGAATCAATTCGCTCAACTATTTAGTATTTCCAAAAATAGTTGCTTTAATGTTCTATCCTTTTGTGATTGTTATATCCATGTTTATTGGCGTTTTTGGAGGATATGTTGCAGCCGTTTATGGAGGTTTTGCAAATGCGGGAGATTTTATTGAAGGGGTTCAGCAAGATTTTATTCCTTATCAACTGTTTTATGCCTTTTTCAAAACCACTGTTTTCGCTTTCATCTTAGCAACCGTTCCTTCATGGCAAGGTTATTACATGAAAGGCGGAGCCTTGGAAGTAGGGAAAGCAAGTACAAAATCTTTTGTTTGGACTAGTGTACTTATCATTGCAGCAAACTATATAATCACACAACTACTTTTAAGCTAATGATAAAAGTTGAAGACGTACATAAAGGCTTTGGAAACGAAGAAATTCTAAAAGGAATCACTACTACCTTTGATCGTGGGAAAACCAATCTAATTATTGGCCAAAGTGGAAGTGGTAAAACAGTTTTGCTGAAATGTCTTATTGGTTTATTCAAACCAGAACGAGGAAAAATTTATTACGAAGATAGGGCCATACAAGACATGGGAGATCAAGAACAAAGAGATCTTCGTGAAGAAATCGGGATGCTTTTTCAAGGCGGAGCACTATTTGACTCTATGAATATTGAAGAAAACGTAATGTTCCCTCTTCGAATGTTTACAAAACAAAAGAAATCTGAAATGTTAGCTCGAGTGAATGAGGTGCTAAAAAGGGTTGATTTAGTGGATGTAAATAAAAAGTTTCCTGCTGAAATTTCTGGAGGAATGCAAAAACGTGTATCCATTGCAAGAGCTATTGTAAACAAACCTAAATATCTCTTCTGTGATGAGCCTAACTCAGGTCTTGATCCAAGGACAGCAACGCTAATCGACACCTTAATTCAAGAAATTACTCACGAATACGACATCACAACGGTTGTTGTTACACACGACATGAACTCAGTGATGGAAATAGGTGAAAAAGTTGTACTTCTTAAAAAAGGAAAATTAGTTTGGCAAGGTACAAATCAGGAAATATTCAAAACCGAAAACGAAGACGTTACAAACTTTGTTTACTCTTCAGATCTGTTCAAGAAAATACGTGACGTTCAGATTAAAGAAGCTTAATCGATTCTTTTCTGAAATCTACTTCTAACTATTTTACAATTGTGAATTAAGGGCGCTCAATAACTAATGTGTCGAGTTTCATCTTTAATTTAAGCCACTTTTCAATCTTCTGAGCATCTTTTTTACGCTCGCTAGCAGGAACATTCTTTTTCCAACTTAAGGTCACCACAGGTAGTGTATCGGTCTTCTTAAAGTTAGTTATAATCTTATTTGAATACCCAAAAGTTTCTAGGTTTTCATAATTGATTTTAATCTCTTCACTAACTTGTTTAAACGGGAAGTTTCTAACTTTCATAAAAGATATTTCATCTTCTAAAAAACGAATTCTCTCGTCCTTATCTTGGATTAATTTTTCATTTCTAACATAAAGGTCCTCGAGGATTCCAGCTTTCACTTCTCCCGAAAGGCGCGCTGCCATTTCACCACTTTGGTCTGCTCCTTGATAAATTCGGAGTTTAACGTCTTCAAGTTTTTCCGTTTCTTGTAGTGTAGTGTGCCATTCGTTTATTGTAGTTCTTGGCACGGGTCTTCCAATCAAGTACACATCTAAATTTCTAGTTTTGTAGTCGTGAGTAAATTTCACAACCTCAGCTCCATCATATTTCACAACCGTTCTAACAAATTCTTTTGTTTTATTTTCAAACAGTTGCTCGTCCAAAAGTTTTACGAATAGCCAAACACTAGGAACCATAACCGCTAAAGCAATTAGAGATGCTATTTGTGAAGTTCTTTTTCTACGTTTGCTATTGGCATAACGCACCAATGGGAAACGTAATATTTTTGAAACAATAAAAGTTGAAAGTGCTATAAACACAGCGTTTATCGAAAATAAATACAAAGCACCACCAGCATAGGATGCATTACCAATAGCAAGCCCATACCCTACTGTACACAATGGCGGCATTAACGCTGTTGCAATTGCAACCCCAAAAATCACACTTGCCATAGTACCACTTTTCGTTTTAGCCACTATTAAACCTAAACCACCGAAGATGGCAATCAATACATCGAGGATTGTGGGATATGTTCTGGCAATAAGTTCAGGTGTTTCTTCAGTAAGAGGTGACAATTTGAAATATAAAAAAGCTGTGAGCACACTTAAAAACACCATTACACCTAAGTTCACAAAAGAACGCCGCATGGTTTCAACATCGTTAATAGCAACGGCAAGCCCAATACCCACAATAGGCCCCATTAAAGGAGAAATAAGCATCGCTCCAATCACAACTGCAGTACTACTAACGTTAAGACCAATAGAAGCTACAAAAATTGAGAATATTAGAATCCAAGCCGTGTGACCTTTAAAGGAAATATCTTTTTTCACAGCCTCAATAGTAGCATCTCTATCTGAGTCAGTTTGAATATCAAAAAGCTCAAATAGGAACTTTTTGATGTTCTCCCAAGTGTTGAGTTTTACTTTATCAAACTCAGCATCACCAGGCGTAGTTTTAATGTCGTCGTTATTTTGTGAAGTGCTCATTTACACATATTTTTTATCAAACTTATCCGTAACCTCTTTTAGCAAACCTTTAATTTCTTGCTCTTTTTTCTTTGGATAGACTAGCAAAACATCCTCCTTATCTACCACAATATAATCCTCTATTCCATCTAAAACCACGAGCTTCTTTGTAGCAGTAAAAATCATATTATTTTCTGAATCTACAAGATGTGTTTCTGCATTAACTATTGAATTATTATGTGTATCTTTTTCAAGTTTATCATAAAGCGCTCCCCAAGTTCCTAAATCGTTCCAATCAAAGTTTGCTTTTTTAACAAACACATTTTCAGCCTTTTCTAAAATTCCGTAGTCTATAGAAATGTTCTCAGCTTTTGGATATTTTTCATCTATAAAGCTTTTTTCTTCAGAAGTATTTAAAACATCTATTCCTTCTGAAAACAAAGAATTCATTTGGGGTAAGAATTGTTTAAAAGACTTTGTGATACTCGCCACACTCCATATAAAAATACCTGCATTCCATAAGAAGTTACCACTTGCAAGAAATTCTTTAGCGGTGTTATAATCAGGTTTTTCACGAAACTGTTTCACTTTTCTGATATTGGTTTCGCCAGCTTTATCCGCTTCAATATATCCATATCCAGTATTAGGAAACGTAGGTTCTATTCCTAAAGTCATCAAAATGTCGTCTTCTTGCGCAGCGTTAAAACAAGCTTCAACATCCTTTGAATAAGCTACTTCATCTTCAATCCAATGATCACTTGGTGCAACCAACATAACAGCATTCGGGTTTTTTTTCTGAATTTTTAACGCTGAAAGTAAAATACATGGCGCTGTATTTCGCATTGCAGGTTCTAAAACCACCTGAGTTTCCGAAATTTCAGGAAGTTGATTTAACGTGATTTGAAGATAACTCTCGTTGGTTAGGATATAAATGTTCTCTGAAGGAATTATTTTGTTTAAACGGGAGAAAGTTTTCTGCAATAAGGTCTCTCCAGTCCCTAACATATCGTGAAATTGTTTGGGAAACTCTGAAGTACTAACAGGCCAAAATCGTGAACCTATTCCTCCGGCCATTATAACTGCGTAATAATTTTTGTTCATATATTTTCTGCGTTTGCAGGTTTTTCACCTCTTAATTTCAAGAAAAAGATTCTCTAGATTTTAGAGTAATCTACAATTTACTTTAAAAACTCCACTTCCGCATTCGGATTGAAGAGATATATTTTTCCAGTAGACACTTCAAGACATTCAAAACGTTTCACTCTTTGGTTTCCTCGTTTAAAAATTCTGCCGTTATACAATCTAAAATGACCACCATAAGGAATCTCAAAGATATAGTTTTTATCGTTTTCTGGGTCAAATTGCTTAAGCGCTAGAGATAATTTAGTATCGGTATCGCTTGAAGCTCTTGGATTTTTAAAGTGTTGAGCCAACAGCGGTAAAAGTTGCGTTGGGAAAATTTCGGGCCTTAAAAAAGGAAGCATCAAAATCTGAAAAGTACGTTTCCACTCAATTCCATGTGGCTTTATAAAACGACCATACTTTGCAAAAGCTTCTAAATGTGCTATTTCATGCACCAAAGTTATAAGGAAGCGATATTTGTTCAAGGACGCATTTACAGTAATTTGATGTCGACCTTCAGCAGTTTTACGATAATCCCCATGACGAGTCACTCGTTCGTTAACAATCTTAAGGTGAACGTTGTTTGTTTTAATCAATTGAAAAACAGGTTCAACGGCTGCATCGGGAATGTATTTGGAAAGAACTTCTGTCATAGTTGCAATTTCAACAATCGAAATTTGGAGATTATACTTCAAAAATAGAGAGAAGAATTACTAAAAGCCACTTTTTAGAAGTAAAATATTTTGTTGCAAATTGAGTATAAAACAGTTAGACCCAAATATGCTTTTAAAAATTTATGCAACTAAAATTTTATGAAAAAAAAAATCAAATAATATGCTTGTAGATTAAACGATTTGAAATAGATTTGCACTCTATTTAAAATCAATCTAAATAAAAATAAGTATAAATGAAAGTTATATTATCCCTACTCTTGACATTGGGTATTGGCTTCTTAAACGCTCAAGAGACATCAAAAATAAAAGGCCAAGTTGTTGATGAAAGCAATCAACCAATCCCATTTACTAGTATTTATATTGAAGTATTAAAGCTCGGCACAGCGGCAGACGAGTCTGGGCACTACACACTTCCTAACATTCCTTTTGGCGAGTGGATAATTCATGCTAGCGCAGTTGGATATAAGTCAACATCAGTAACTATTTATGTTGATAGCCCAATTATAGACGGGGTTAACTTTAAACTTAGCCTAGACAATGAATTAGATCAAGTAGAGGTTTTTGGAAATCGCTATGACCATCCCGACAAAATAGAATCTCTTACACGTTTACCTTTAAAACCTTATGAGCAGATACAAAGCATCTCTGTTTTGTCTAATAAACTAATCGAAAATCAAGGAGCTTTAACTATTTCGGAAGCTACTAAAAACGTTCCTGGTGTGTACACTTTTGCTACCTATGGAAATAAAAGAGAAAGTATGTCTTCACGTGGGTTTCGCGGAATTCCAATTTTAAAAAATGGCGTTAGAGTACATTCAGACTTTAGAGGTGTAGGAATTCTAACCGACATGCAAGGTGTGGATAACATTCAAGTTTTAAAAGGCACAGCTTCTATTACTCAAGGTGTTGCCACAGATTTAGGAAGTCCAGGTGGTGTAATTAATATTGTAACTAAAACTCCAAAATACACACATGGCGGAAGCGTGAGTATTCGTGGTGGTAGTTTTGGATCTATTCGCCCTACTTTTGATTTATACGGACCTTTAAACAAGGAGAAAAACATTGCTTTTCGTTTGAATGGATCATTAGAAAGAGCAGACAGCTATAGAGATATGATTGGAAAAGAGAGCTTTTATTTCAATCCTTCATTTGAATGGGTTATAAATGATAAAACCACATTAACATTAGAGTTGGATCATTACTACGACACCCGCACGCCAGATTTAGGAACAGTAAATCTAAATGAAAACGACATAAATGCTATTTACGATCTTCCACATTCTCAGTTTTTAGGTTTTAAAAATGATCGATCTATTACTCAAAACACAACCTATGCCATTAGAATGGATCGAAAGCTAAATGACAATCTAACTTTAAAAGGAGCTTTTTATAATTCTTCTTTAAAACTCGATGACAAAGGAGCAAGCTTGGGTAAAACAATTGAAGAAAACGGAAGTACTCAATACAATATTAGACAACGTGAATATTCAACGTCAACTCGAAATGATGATAACAGCGTTCTACAATTTGATTTGATAGGCGACAATATTTATACAGGTTCTATAAAACATACTTTCCAAGTAGGTTTTGACTACCGCTCCAACAACTTTAGCACCTCGAGCCGATCTGCTGGCGTTATAGATACTATTAACGTATTCGAAAAGATAAATCATAGATTACCAAATGTAAACTTAGGAGATCCTAACACTAGTGGAGGTAAAACGCATTCTCTAGGTTTTGTTGCGCAAGATGTAATCTCATGGAACTCTTGGTTAAAAACATTTTTGGGTGCACGCTTTAGCTCAACCGAAACTATTTCTGAAGCAGAAAACACAAGAAGCGATGCTTTTAACCCTTTAGGAGGAATTATTGTCTCTCCAATTAAAAATGTGAATGTATTTGTTTCCTACACCAATAGCTCCTATCCTCGAACAGCTTCCAGATTAGGCCAAAATGGAGAAGAGCTTGGAAACGAAAGATTCGATCAACTTGAAACTGGATTTAAAACTTCTTGGTTAAATGACAGGTTGCGTTTCAATTTAACCCTATATAAAATCAACAACAAAAACATCAATCTACCTGTTTATGATGAAACATGGGCTAATATTCTTTATTATGAAAAAGGAGGTAATGATCAGCGCCAAGGAGTTGAAGTTGAATTAACTGGGCGTCCTTTTGAAAACTTAGAGCTTATTGGAGGTTATGCTTATATCGATGCTCAATATAAAGATCATTCATCTTATGTTTATGGAACTGCCCCTCTCAACACACCCAAACACACGTTTAATGCTTACGCAAACTACACTTTCAAACAGTACCTATCAGGGCTTTCTATTGGTGCAGGAGCTTATTTTACAGGAGAAAGACCAATAAACGACTGGTCATCAGGACCTGTTACTCACCAAGGAATAGTCCCTAATCAAAAACCGTTTGATGTAGATTCCTACACCATGGTTAATTTACAGGCAGAGTACAGATTTGATGAACATTGGAGCGTTCAGTTTCTTATAAACAATGTATTTGATTCAATAGGCTATAACGCATATAGAACGAGATACATTAACCAAACAGATCCTCGAAACTTTGCAGGAACAGTTCGATACAGTTTTTAATTATTAAAGTTGATAAGGGAAAGGCACGGCTTCTGTCGTGCTTTTTCATTCTTGATTATGAAAGCAAAAAAATACAATCTACGTAAGTTTATAAACGACATCCATCTTTGGCTAGGTATAGGCAGTGGAATTATATTATTTATCATCTGTTTAACTGGCACTGTTCTCACATTTGAAAAAGAAATAAAAGATATTTTTTCTGAAGAGGCGACTGTTTCACCAAAAGCAAAAAAACTAGCTATTGAAGAACTCTCAAAGACCCTTTCTTCTGAAGGTGAAGTTATGCGTGTATCTATCAATCCACGTGTTGAAAAACCATACGAATTTTCGGTTAAAACGAATAAAGAAGATAGACGCGGAACTCTTTTCTTCGTTAATCAATACACAGGTGAATATTCTAAGCAAATAAAGACATCGTTAGATGGATTCTTCATGACAATGTTCAAAATGCATCGTTGGTTGCTTTTAGACATTTCCATAGGTCGCCCCATAGTTGGCATCTCTACGATTATATTTTTCATTCTATCTATCAGCGGAATTGTACTTTGGTTTCCGAAGAAACAATTAAAAAAGTTGAAGTGGAAACATCTTAAACCAGGTTTTAAAATTGCTTGGCGAGCAAAGTGGAAACGCATTAATCATGATCTACATGTAACTCTTGGATTTTACTCGGCTATATTCTTAATTATTATGTCGCTTACAGGATTGTTTTGGTCTTTTGAATGGTATAAAGATGCAGGAAGTGCTGTATTAGGAACTGAAGTATTTGGTGGCCGTGGTGGTGGGCCAAGAATTAATTCCAATGCAGATTTAGATTCAGTAAAGGTAGATTTTGAAGCAATCCTAAAAATTGTCGAATGCGAATTGCCATTTGAAGGAACTATTCTTTTACAAATTCCAGCAGATGAGAAAGAGATTTTTAGTGTTAGAAAATATCACGATCAGGATTTTCTACAAACTGCTACGGACGAACTAAAAATTGATCGAGACGGCACAATAATTTCGAAGGAACTCTTTTCAGAAAAACCTTTCAACGTTCAGCTTGCAAGCTCAATAAGGGCTATACACCTGGGATCTATCTTTGGTTGGTTTTCTAAAACAATCTACTTTATTTCCTGCATGATAGCTACAAGCCTTCCAGTCACCGGAGTGATTATATGGCTAAACAAGTTGAAGAAAAAGCCTAAAAAGAAAGCAATCAAGGGGTAGTACTGGAGACCTGAAGGATTTTTCCGTTATAGAATTTATTTCCCTTTAAAGAAAAATCAACAATATATTCCGCCATTTCTACTGGAGAAAGCGGGGCCTTAAGCCCTGGAAATGCTTCTTCGAGCATTTCTGTTTGAACAGAACCCAATGCCAGTGCATTAAAGGAAGGACCTAATTCCTTGTATTCTACGGCCAATAATTCCGTTAAGGTAAGAATGGCTCCTTTACTGCTGCTGTATGCGCTCAACCCAGGAAACTTCACGCTACCCTGTACGCCGCCCATACTACTGACGTTCACTATATGCCCATCCTTTTTCATAAAAGGCAAAACAGTTCTTATTAAAGATGCCGGTCCAAAAAGATTTACATCATAAGACTGTTTAAAATCTTCGTCGGTCATATCGGAAAAAGGTTTATTCACTAAGAATCCAGCGTTGTTGATCAAAATATCTACATGGTTCATTTGGGCCTGTAAATATCCCGATAGTTTGACAATTTCAGAAGCATCTGATATATCAAAAGATAGAACTTTTACGTTCTTTAAGCTTAGGTCTAAAACAGGTTTTGAGTTTCTAGACAGTGCAAGGACATTATGTTCTGCTTCTGAAAAAAGTTTTACCATTTCGAAGCCAATGCCTCGGGAAGTTCCTGTAATTATTATGTTTCTCATTGGCGGATTAATTTAGACCTACAAGGTTTTGAGAACCTCGCAGGAAGTTTCATGAATATAAAGACCTCACAAGTCTCGGAGACCTGTGAGGTCTAAACTCACTTTAAATTTATAACTACACAAACATTGTCACAGGATTCTCAATATACTGTTTCAAGGTTTGCATAAACTTTGCGCCTGTTGCTCCATCTACAGTTCGATGATCACAAGCTAAAGTAACTTTCATTGTGTTTCCAACAACTATTTGTCCATTTTTCACTACTGGTTTTTGAACAATAGCACCAACTGAAAGTATAGCTGAATTTGGTTGATTTATAATAGAAGTAAACTCATCAATCCCGAACATTCCAAGGTTCGAAACTGTAAATGTACTTCCTTCCATTTCGGCTGGTGTAATCTTTTTGTTTCTTGCTTTACCTGCCAATTCTCTTACGTTTGCTCCTATTTGTGAAAACGTCATTTGATCGGCAAATTTAAGTACAGGAACCAAGAG
>Ga0209075_1000861_pt1 | contig 29310 bp, 27 predicted proteins | sample Stecom2011_FD_187523 | JGI IMG/M metagenome (GOLD analysis project Ga0209075, IMG submission 187523) | Agricultural soil microbial communities from Utah to study Nitrogen management - Steer compost 2011 (SPAdes) (version 2) | ecosystem: Environmental > Terrestrial > Soil > Agricultural land...
GATGGTATTGTAAGTTAGGTAAAAAACGACGTTTAGTTTTAATTTGTGAGTGGGAAACTTTGTTTCCTACAACAGGGCCTTTCCCTGTAACTTGGCAAACCTTAGACATGGATTCTCGCCCCGATTTTATATGTATCGAACAACTCTTGAATTCGTTACAACCGTGGGCTGCATCATCAAACTGATGACACGTTTTGGCCCTGGCTGAAATTGAGCTGCGCTTTATATCAAAATATTGAAGGCAGCGCAAGTTTTGTACGGAATTAATTTGCTGCTAAGGCCTTAGTATAAACGACATTTAGCTCGCTGTAACGGGGTTAGTGCCTTATTTTAATATTAATTGTTATAGCCAGCCTCGTCTGGCAAAAGATTCGCAGTAACCGTCACCAACAATTAAGTGGTCTAGTACTTTTACATCGATCAGATCCAAAGCGCTGCGTAAGCGCTCGGTAATTGCGCGGTCAGCGCTACTGGGTTCGGCAATACCTGAGGGGTGGTTGTGTACTAAAATAATGGCGGCAGCGCCTTGCGCTAGTGCTAACTTAACCACTTCGCGCGGATACACTGCTGCGCTGTCGATAGTGCCGCGAAAAAGCTCTATATATTTAAGTACTCTATGTTGGTTATCTAACATTAAACAGGCAAACACTTCGTAATCGAGGTCTCGCAGCTTGGCTTGTAAGTATTGCTGCGTCAGTTCTGGGCTGGTCAGAGCATTACTACGACTAAGCTGTTCAGCTAAATGTCGCCGAGCCATTTCAAGCACTGCTTGTAGTTGGGCAAATTTTGCCGGACCAAGGCCAAAGTGCTGACAGAATTCGTTTTGATCGGCGGTTAATAAAGCTCTTAAGCTACCAAAGCTCATTAAGAGCTCGCGGGCTAAATCGACCGCACTTTTACCTGCCACCCCGGTACGTAAGAAAATCGCTAACAGCTCAGCTTCTGACAAGCTAGCGGCACCGTTAGCCAGCAGTTTTTCACGTGGACGTTCCGACTCAGGCCAGTTTTTAATGCCCATTACACACTCCAAATTAATGAAACTATGAAGGTCAATTAATAGCGAGCATTGGCAAAATGACAATTTATAGCATGGCTAAAATGGGTTAAATCGCTCTTTTAGCTGAGAGCACAAATAAAAAATACTGAGTGCGGGCTGAAACTTTATCTCTGGTTCTTATATACTGGCCAGAATATATTCAATGTACCTAGCGTAGCGCGGCAATATAATGATGCAGTCACTCAGTAACAAACGAATTTTATTAGGTGTAACCGGAGGCATTGCCGCGTATAAGTCGGCAGAGCTTATTCGCACCCTTAGCAAAGCAGGTGCAGAAGTACGCGTGGTAATGACCGCTGCCGCTATGGAGTTTATTACTCCGCTGACACTGCAAGCGTTGTCAGGCAACCCGGTTCACCATGCAATGTTGAACCCAGAAGCCGAAGCCGGCATGGGGCACATAGAGTTGGCCCGCTGGGCAGATATTATTTTGGTGGCTCCTGCCAGTGCCGATAGCATCGCGCGGCTAACTGCAGGCATGGGTAACGACCTGCTAACAACCTTATGCTTGGCCAGCAGCGCTCCTTTAGTATTAGCGCCAGCAATGAATCAAGCCATGTGGCGTGATGAAGCCACGCAAGCCAACGTTCAGCGCTTGCTTGAGCTAAAAGGAAAGCGCCTGCACCTGTTTGGTCCTGACGAAGGCGAGCAAGCCTGTGGTGATGTTGGCCCAGGGCGCATGCTGGAACCGCAACAGTTAGCACAGCAGCTGTCGCTTCTTTTTGAAGCCGGTACGCTGGCCGGTAAGCGCGTGGTTATTACCGCCGGTCCTACCCGTGAGGCGATCGATCCAGTACGTTACATTTCTAATCACAGCTCTGGGAAAATGGGGTTTGCTTTGGCAGAAGCCGCTCGTGACGCCGGTGCTTTAGTCACCTTGATTTGCGGGCCCGTTAACTTAGCGACACCAGAGCGCATTCAGCGCATAGATATAATCAGCGCCGAAGATATGCTCCAGGCTGCTTTGGAAGAAGTCGATAGCGCTGATATCTTTATCGCTGCTGCCGCCGTCGCTGATTATCGTCCAGCTACTTGCGCAGGTCATAAAATTAAAAAAACAGCCGGTGCAGATACTTTAGAGCTTAAGCTAATTAAAAACCCAGACATAGTCGCCACTATTGCACAACATGAAAACCGCCCGTTCACAGTAGGCTTTGCTGCAGAGACTCAGAACGTCGAAGACTATGCACATAAAAAGATGCAGAGCAAAAATCTAGATATGATTGTTGCCAATGACGTATCTCGTTCAGATATAGGGTTTAACAGCGACCAAAATGCAGTGACAGTATTCAGCCGCCATAGCCAATTAAGCATGGCGATTGCGCAAAGCAGTAAATACAATGTGGCCACGCAAATCATCACGCAAATAGCCCAGCAGTATAATTCTTAAAAATTAGGAAGCAGCCATGCATAAGTTACAGATTAAAGTATTAGATGAGCGCTTAGGTAAGAGCATTCCCATGCCCGAATACGCTACCGTTGGTTCTGCCGGACTAGACCTTCGCGCCTGTTTAGATGCGCCCTTAACGATTAAGCCCGGTGAAACGCAGCTGATTCGTACTGGCTTATCTATTTACATTGAAGACCCTAATTTGGCAGCAATGATTTTGCCACGTTCAGGCTTAGGTCATAAGCATGGGATTGTACTTGGTAACTTAGTTGGCTTAATTGACTCTGATTATCAGGGTGAACTAATGGTCAGTTGCTGGAACCGTGGTCAAAACAGTTTCACTCTTGAAATCGGTGAGCGATTGGCGCAATTGGTGCTTGTACCTGTAGTGCAGGCTGAGTTTGAATTGGTGACAGAGTTTAAGGAAACAGAAAGAGGCGCAGGCGGCTTCGGTCACTCAGGTCGAAAATAAAACGCTGCTTAAATTGTAGTCTCTATTAAAAGAAAAATAACAGGGTATGAAAGGAAACTAATATGGCCAGCTCAGTTGCACCTAAGCGCACGTTAACCTATTACAGTCGCTTGGCTTTATGGTTGGCCATATTAATTATTGCTGCGGGTTTGTTTGCTCAAAGCCTGCAAATTAACCTATTAACACAAAGCAATGTCGACGCCAGTTATTCGCAGGCAATAACAGAACAAATAGACCGTGCTTTCAAGTTACGCCTGCAGGACACTAAGGATTTACAGCAAGCAGTTAGTCACCATCCCTATACGCTTAACGCATTACAGGAAGGCGACGAGGAGTGGTTGCAAGACATCAGCAGTTTTTTACCGGGCAGCCAGCAGGTGTTTGTGATTGATACCGAAGCCGCAAAAAGCCTCAATATTAGCCTAGGCTATACGGTACAAGAGCTGGTTAATCGCACCCTGAAAGGCGCTAATATGCGCTTAGAAGCAGTAACTACTGGTGGTCAGCAACGATTTTACTGGGCCACACCAATTTACAATGGCGACCTAATTGAGGGGGTGTTGTTGGTGGAATATGGCCCTTCTTGGTTGGCTCAGCTGCAACAAACGATCAGCCCCAGCTTAGGCCAAACTACTTTAACTCAGCGCTTTTCAGAACAAGGGCAGGGCGTTGAGCTGTTTAGTATTGGCAGTGCCGGCAAAAGTAATAGCCCGACAGTAACCTTGGCCATTAACGACATTTGGTTTCTAACTTTCACCCCGAATGACGAACGCCCAAAGCTGGCTTTAATGCCATTAACTACCCCATGGATAGGCGCCATGCTGGTAACCTTGTTGTTATTAGCATTATTAATATTGCTTCAAAGTCGCGAGGTCAGAAAAAACCAGCTTAAACTGCTTACTTTTGTACGCACTTTAACCCGCCAAGGTGGTGCAGAGTTGCCAAAATTCAGTCTTCGCTTGTTTTATGATTTAGCGACCAGTCTTGCTAGTCAAGTACAGCCAACCATGTCGGGTATTCGCGTCGATGATATCCGTACCGAAAAGCCAGACTTAGCCATAGAGCCTTTACGTCAAAACATACGCAGAACAGCGGCACCAAGTGCTGATGCAGGTATGCTGGTGGAAGAAGTGCCGCATAATGAAACAGGAAACAATGAATCCAATAAAGATTAGTCCAACTATTTTTCGTGCCTACGATATTAGAGGCATTGTTGATCAAGATCTAAATGAAGACAGCTTGTATTGGATAGGCAGAGCCGTTGCCTCTGAAGTGCTAACGCAAGGGTTTACTAAGCTTAACTTAGCCTGGGATGGACGCTTATCCAGCCCCAAGCTGGCCCAGGCTTTGCAACGAGGCGTACTTGAATCTGGCTGCGACCTTAATGTTTTAGGTGCTCAACCGACCGGGCTATTATATTTCTCTACTCATGTCACCGACACCTCTTGTGGTGTCATGATTACCGGCAGCCATAACCCAGCTAATTACAATGGCATTAAAATTGTAATTGACCAGCAGGCGTTAAGTGGCGAGCAAATACAGGCTTTGTATCAACGCATTGTTCAACAGCAGCTTACAAGTGAAAAGGTTATAGGCAAGCTAACGGAGCAAGATTTAAGCGATGCCTATGTTGAGGCTATAGTCGCGCCGGCAAAAATAAAACGTAAAATGAAAGTAGTCATCGATGCTGGCAACGGAATTGGCGGCCCACTGGCTAAGCGTATCATGACCGCTTTAGGTGTTGATGCCACTTATCTGTTTTGTGATGTTGACGGTACTTTCCCGAACCACCATCCAGACCCAGGCGTGCCTGAAAACTTACTGACGTTACAACAAACGGTTATCGAGCAGCAAGCCGATCTTGGGTTGGCGTTTGATGGTGATGCCGACCGCATTGCCGTAGTCGATAATCTCGGAACTATTATTTGGCCCGATAAGCTTCTAATGTTCTTGCTGCAAGAAGCTTTACCTAAACACCCACAAGCAACCGTTATTTATGACGTTAAGTCGTCGGGTTATATTCCAACGCTAGTAAAGTTACTGGGTGGTAATGCCATAATGACCCCCACTGGGCACTCCATCATGAAGCGTAAAATGAAAGAACATAACGCTTTGTATGGTGGTGAATTTAGCGGTCATTTGTATATTAACGATCGTTGGTATGGCTTTGATGATGGCTTGTTTGCAGGGGTTAGAATATTAGAAGTACTCAGTCAGCAAGAGCAAAGTAGCAACGCTGTGTTTGCGCAGATACCCTTAGAGGTTAGCACCCCAGAAATCACTTTGAACGCTGGTGAGTTAGAGAAATTTGCCATTATCGAGCGTTTAGCCGCTGACACTGAGTTTTTAGAAGGCGCAGAAGTGCATCGAGTCGATGGTTTGCGCTTAGAGTTTGCCGACGGCTGGTGTTTGATTCGTGCGTCTAACACTACTCCTAAACTGACTTTGCGCTTTGCCGCACAATCAAAAGAAATGATTAACCACCTCAAACAGCATGTAAGAATTGCGCTAACCCAGCATGCGCCATCGTTATCGATGACAGAGCTCGACCTAATATAACTCTGTTTAACCCCTAAACCTGCGCTAAAGAAAATAAGTGTTAGCAAACACTCACTCACCCATAGGATTTTAAAACTCAGCGGTTATAATAAGTTCAATATTTTTTCAAAAAACTGTATTTTCTAAGGAAAACAACATGGCCTTATCGCGTAAGAATGCTGTCTTTGCTACTAATGTATTAAGTGAAGCGCTGCCTTATTTACAACGCTTTGTGGGTAAAACCATAGTGGTAAAATATGGTGGTAACGCCATGATCGAAGAAACGTTACAAAACAGTTTTGCGCGCGATATGGTGATGCTAAAAATGGTCGGCATTAACCCTATCGTTGTGCACGGTGGCGGCCCACAAATTGGCGAGCTATTGGCAAAGCTGAACATCGAAAGTAACTTTATTGATGGTATGCGTGTAACCACTGGCGAAACCATGGATGTGGTTGAAATGGTGTTAGGCGGATTAGTTAACAAACAAATTGTGAACCTAATTAACCAAAATGGTGGCAAAGCCATTGGTTTAACAGGTAAAGACGGTAAGCTCATTCAGGCTAAAAAATTAAGAGTTACTAAGAAAACTCCTGATTTAGAAAAAACCGAAATCATTGATTTTGGCCACGTCGGTGAAGTGGTCAGTATCAATACACAAGTGTTAGATATGCTTACTAATAGTGACTTTATTCCGGTGATTGCTCCTATTGGGGTAGGCGAAGATGGCACTTCATACAACATTAACGCTGACATAGTCGCGGGTAAGGTGGCAGAAGTCCTACGTGCAGAGAAGCTCATACTCCTAACCAATATTGCTGGCCTCTTAGACAAAGAAGGCAACTTACTAACTGGGCTTTCCACCCAACAAGTAGATGACTTAATCGCTGACGGTACTATTTACGGTGGCATGCTACCTAAAATTCAGTGCGCCTTAGATGCCGTTCATGGCGGTGTTACCAGTGCTCATATTATTGATGGGCGCGTGCCTCATGCCAGCTTGTTAGAGCTGTTTACCGACGCCGGAGTGGGCACACTGATTACCAATAAACAGCAATAATTTAGGGAGCTTACTATGACGGGTACCAATGAACAGGTTTCACGCCGCGAGCAGATATTGCAAGCTCTAGCCTCCATGCTGGAAAACAACCCTGGCGGTCGTATAACCACCGCCAGTTTAGCTAAGGAAGTCGGCGTCTCTGAGGCCGCTTTGTATCGTCATTTTCCGAGCAAAGCAAAAATGTTTGAAGGGCTGATAAGCTTTATTGAAGAAACAGTCTTTAGTCGGGTTAATCGCATCCTTCAAGATTTTGATTCGGCCTCTATTCGTTGCGAGACCATTTTAACGCTGGTGTTAGGCTTTGCTGAAAAGAATCCAGGCATGTGTCGTTTACTTACCGGTGATGCTCTAGCCGGTGAAACCGAGCGCCTGCGTGAGCGTATGCACAATTTTTTTGAAAAGATCGAAACTCAGCTAAAACAAGTATTACGTGAAGCTGAAATGCGCGAAAAAAAAATTTCCATTCACTCAGTAAGTGCAACCGCTAATCTGTTAACGGCTGTTTTAGAAGGACGCATTCGCCAGTACGTGCGTAGTGACTTTCAAACACTCCCCACAGAATACTGGCAAGAGCAGTGGCAGATTTTAGACCACTCTTTACTGCGAGATATTAACCTCGACCGACTTCCAGTTTAGACTTAGCCGTCTATACTGCACTCATGGCTAAAGTAACACTTCCTTTGCCTGCGCCTCGAGAAATTGAGCAATGGCAAAGTAACTTTCTAAAATTGAACCAAGCGCGGATTGAAGCTGCGCGAGGTTTGCTTACTGTACGCCAGCAGCAAGTATTCGATTTACTGCCTATTCTGTTTCACTTAAACCACCCACGCTTACCAGGCTTTGGTAAACATCGTGCGCCGGCAGGCGTGGCTAACTTCTCCCCTTCGCAACAGCAGCTCGACAGCTTACAAACCGTCGCCAGAGGTTTGCAAATACACCGACATACAGGCGCTGTTCCTATACTCGGTTTGTATCTTATTGGCAGTATTGGCTCGGTTGCACAGGCACGCACCAGTGATCTAGACGTATGGCTTTGCTATGACGAAAGCCTGCCTGCTGAAGACATTAAAGACCTACAAAAAAAGTGCGATTTGATCGAAGATTGGGGCAATGATCAAGGCATTGAGCTGCATTTTTTCTTAATGAATTTAACCGCATTTCGTAGTGGTCGCCGTCGTGCAGCGCAAGGCGAAGACAGTGGCAGTACTCAGCACTTATTATTGTTGGATGAGTTTTACCGTAGTGTGGTTTGGTTGGCAGGCTGCCAGCCACGCTGGTGGTTGATACCTAATGAGCAAGAGATACAGGCAGAGGCTTATTGGTTGCAGTTGGTGGAAAATCATCGCGTTAACAATAAGCATTGGCTTAATTTTGGCAACTTACCGGATATCCCCGCCGCAGAGTTTGTTGGCGCCGGTTTATGGCAGTTAACCAAGGGGTTAGAAGACCCTTATAAATCGGTATTAAAGCTGCTCCTAACTCGACACTATGCCAGCCAATACCCACAAAGCCGTCCCTTATGTTGGGATCTAAAAAGCCAAGTTCATGCCGGTAACTTTGACCGTAAGGAAAACGACGGTTATTTGTTATTGCTAAGACGAGTCACTAAACAGCTGGAGTATGAAGGCAATAAAGAGCGTATAGAGCTGGTACGTAAAGCCTTTTACTACAAGGTACAGTTGCCGCTCAGTGAAGGCAGGGTTGGTAATTGGCGCAATCAAGAAATGTTAGAGCTCTGCCAAAGCTGGGGTTGGAGCGAACAAGAATTCACTATATTAGACGAACGGCCTAACTGGGATCCAATTCGAATACAGCAAGAGCGTAATGTGCTTATTAGTGAAATGCTCAATAGCTATCGTTTCCTACTAAGTTTTAGCCAAAAATATGTACCTAAGTTACATGCCACTCAAAAAGACTTATTAAGCCTAGGTAACAGGTTATATGCTGCGTTTGATACTCGCCCGGGAAAAATCGTTTATATTAACCCTGGTATCAGCCCGTCGTTAGCACAAGACATAGTCTGCTTTAATTTGAAGAAGGGCGTGTGGCAGCTCATCATCGGTATTTACTCTACTGAAAACCAACGTATTTTAAAGCAGTCACCTTCGTTGGTAGAGCTAATTAGTTTTGCTTTGCTAAACAATATTATTCAGAGTCATACCCGCATTATTCGCCACCCCCAACATAACCCCTTAAGTGATTTTGAATTACGCCAAGTGTTGGATGGTGTTAAATCGTTTCCTAGGCTAACACCTAACAAACAAGCTTACTTAGAACCGGCACAGCCACGGTATTGGTACTTGTTTGTTAATGTGGGTGTTGACCCTCAAGGAAAGCTCAGTCGTCGTGGTATGCAGAAAATCAGTAACCGTGACGATGCTCTTGGCTATAGCTCCTTGCGCGAAAACTTGGTGCACACCATCGACCTAGTTAGTATAAATAGTTGGAACGAGTGGCACGTAGAGCGCTTTACTGGCGATGCCTGTTTGCTGCAAAGTTTGCAGGTTTTATTACAGCAAACCAAAGGAAAAGAGCCAACGCAGTGGCCTGAAATACGCGTGCATTGTCATTGTGCCAGTCGTGCACAAGCCATACGCCAACGCGTAGAAGAAGCCGTTGGCGATGTGTTAAAGCACTTCGCTGAAAACCCACGCTCACCCTACATAATGGAAGTGGCAGACAGTTATTATGTGTTTGAAAGCAATAAAAAAGACATCGACTTAAAAACCGCAGCAACCCCACAACAATTACTGGCTTTATTACAACAGCGTCAGCCAAGCTTCACTTTGTACAGTTTAGATAGAACAGCTTTGTTAAACAGCCCATTGCGTTTAGTGCTAGAGCGCAGTCAAAGTGGTTTGTGGCAGTTGTTTTATTGGATGCACGAAGGTGATTTTTACATTTACTTCTTAGATGAAAAAGGTACCTTGCTGCATCAGCAATGGCCGTTAGCGGCCAATCAAAAGCTGATCGAGCACTATCTGTTGCCTTTGATTCGTTTTATCAAACAAATAGATCATAGGCGCCAACGCCTGTCTGGGCGCACCCATGAACGTAGGCTAACGCTGTTCGAGCTCAAGCGAAAACAACTGAGCTACGACTTCGAACTAATAAGACGCAAACTACCAGCAGTGGCATTACAAAATGCGAGTATTGACTTGCGTGCCGCCATTAATAATGATCAACAGGTTACCTTCTACTGCAATGGTCAAGAATTTAATAGCTGGCAACACGGCCAAGAGCTGTACGAGATTGTTGCAGAAGCGGTACGCTCAATGCGCTCTAGTCAGCAAAATTACCCTATTGCTCTAAATGACCTAGAGCTACCAGAAGCACACGGTATTATTGATTACTTATTGGTTCGTCAAAAAATAGAAAGACTATTAAATCGTCCTGCGGCCACATAATCCCAATCATTTGTTCAGACAAACGCTCTTTGCAGACAGCTTGATAGAATCTCCGTATAATGAACACTATTCGAACAGTGACAAACAGAGCTTTTTATGCGACTTTTATTATTAGTGTTAGCAGCAACAATGCTGTTAACCGCCTGTGGCCAGAAAGGGCCCTTATATTTACCTGAACCATCGTCCAGCACCATTAACTCTTCAGAAGCGGCCGCTTAATTATGTCAGTTTTTACTTATCAAAATGGCAGCCTATTTGCCGAAAATGTTTCCTTAACCGCTTTAGCAGAGCAATACGGCACGCCATTGTATGTTTATTCCAAAGCCGCATTCAGCAAACATTTCTTAGAGTTTCAGAACGCACTGGGTGATTGGCCTCACTTAGTTTGCTATGCCGTAAAAGCCAACTCCAACTTAGCTGTACTTAATGTTCTAGCAAAATTAGGCGCTGGTTTTGATATCGTTAGCCAAGGTGAGCTAGAGCGTGTTATCGCTGCTGGTGGCGATCCTAAAAAAGTTGTCTTTTCTGGTGTTGGAAAGCAAGCCGCTGAAATGCGGCGCGCCTTAGAAGTAGGCGTATTTTGTTTTAACGTAGAGTCAGAAGCTGAACTTGAGCGTTTGAGCCAAGTTGCAGTAGAAATGCAAAAAACAGCGCATGTGTCTTTACGCGTAAACCCTGACGTTGATGCTAAAACACATCCGTATATTTCTACCGGCTTGAAAGACAATAAGTTTGGTATCGATATTAACGACGCCCCTCGTATTTATGCCAAAGCGACTGCATTACCTAATTTAGAAGTGGTTGGTGTCGATTGTCATATTGGTAGCCAGCTAACTGAAATAACCCCCTTCCTTGATGCCTTAGACCGAGTATTATCGCTAGTGGATGAGCTGGCCGAACAAGGTATTAAAGTGAAACACCTAGATTTAGGAGGTGGTTTAGGGGTGCGCTACAAAGATGAAAACCCTGCCACAGCCGCAGAATACATTGCCGCCGTAAAAAAACGTTTGGGTGATCGGACCTTCAAACTTATTTTTGAACCGGGCCGTTATATAGCCGCTAATGCCGGTGTGTTTCTAACCCGGGTTGAGTTTTTAAAGCTAAATGACTATAAAAACTTTGCCATTATTGACGGTGCAATGAACGACCTTATTCGCCCTGCACTGTACGATGCTTGGCAAGAAATACGCCCTCTAAAGGAACAGAGCCAAGAACCTAAACGTGTTTACGACTTGGTTGGGCCTGTGTGTGAAACCGGTGACTTTTTAGGGAAAGACCGTGAGCTTGCCTTAGCAGCAAACGACTTATTAGCCGTTATGTCAGCTGGCGCTTATGGTTTTGTGATGGCGTCTAACTATAACTCTCGCGGACGTGCGGCTGAAGTAATGGTCGATGGAGATCAACATTACTTAGTGCGTGAGCGAGAAAGCCTAGAAAGCTTATTCGCCGGTGAGCGCTTACTACCTAACGACTAAATTATGTTACTTAAGTTTATAAAAATGCGCAGCCTCGGCCATGACTTCGTGGTCATAGACTTACTTACCCAAGCTGCGCGCGCTCATCATATGCCCGTGACACAGTGGGCCGATGTGCGTACAGGTATTGGCTTCACTTATTTACTGCTAATTGAGCAACCCTTAAGGCCTAATACCGATTTTAGCTTGCGTGTTTTAGACGCCCAAGGAAATAGTGTTGGCAACATTAGTGGAGCCGTTGCTTGCGCCGCACGCTATGTCATTGACCGTGGTTTAACTGGTCAAAGTCGGATCAAGTTTTTTGTTGGTGGTACGCCAGTTAATGCAGAAATAAAAGGCCAGCGCATTAGTATTAATAGAGGGCGGCCGCAGTTAGAGCCCGAGCAAATTGCTTTTAAAACAGAGCGTTACAAGGCAGAGTACGACATGGCGGTTGAGGGGCTGGGCCAAGTTCAGTTAGGTGTGCTGGCTTTAGCCAATACGCATACCATTGCTCGTACCGATGGCTTAGATGATTTCCCTGTCCATCAATGGGCAACTAGCCTTGAGCAACAACCAGATCTGCCCGAAAACAGTCGTTTTGGCGTTATTCAGATGGTCACTGAACAGCATTTGCGTCTAGCCTGCCAACATACCGAATATTGGGATGAGAGCGCCTGTGCCGCTGTCGTTTCTGCTCAATTACGTGGCTGGGCCGCTACTGCGGTTACTGTGGCCCATGGTACAGAAGAAGCGTTAGTAGAGTGGAGCGGCCAACCTCAGCATGCCGTTTACCTAACCAGTAGCGTACGTAAAATATATGACGGTCGTATCATTTTTTAAGGAACAACTATGAGCCAACTGCCTAGACTGACTGATGAAGACGTTCAGCAGTATTTACAAGATCATCCCGACTTCTTTATAGGTAAAGATGATCTTCTGGCCGAATTACGAGTGCCACACCATGTTAACGGTGCCGCCAGTTTGGTTGAGCGTCAGCTAGAAGTGTATCGCCAACGCAATGTTGAACTTAGACAAAGACTGTCTGACTTGCTCGAGAATGCTCGTCGTAACGACCAGTTGTTCGCAAAAAGTCGTCGTTTAGTATTGGCACTGTTAGAGGCGACTAGCTGGCTGGCCATACAAAGTGCTTTAGACGACTCTTTTAGAGATGACTTTAATGTTGATGCTTGGTCGTTGCTGCACTTTACTGAGCGCCAACTGGAAGAGCCCTTATTAGCAGTCAGAAATTTAGAAAGCCAGCGTAACATTCATCGCTTGTTTAAAGGCCGACGTGCTATCTGTGGGCAATTGGCTGAGAAAGATATTTCTATCCTACTTGGTAAGGTCGATACCGGTGCAGCATCAGTGGCGGCAGCGCAAGTACGCGGCAACAGTAACCAAGGTATTCTTACTGTCGCCAGTAAAGACCCTAGCTATTATCGAAGCTCTATGGATACCTTATTTTTAGATTATATAGCCGACATATTAGCCATTCGTTTATCGCAAATACCTGTTAGTTAATATGAATATTAAGCTGTTAACCTTCGATTTAGACCATACCTTATGGGCTCCTGAAGAGGCGCTTAAGCGTGCAGAAGAAAAAATGCACGCTTGGCTCAATAAACACCACCCTAAAGTGACTCAACTGTACAGCCCACAAGCCTTCTTAAAGTATCGCCTACAGCTGGCCGCAAGGCAGCCGCAGCTCGCTGTGCAGGTATCGGCCATGCGTACTGAAGTCTTGCGTTTAGTTTGCTTAGAAGCTGGTATGAGCAATGAGCAGGCAACTACTGTAGCAAAGCAAGCCTTTGCTGTTTTTTACCATGAGCGCAGCCAGTTAGAGTTTTATCCCAACGCCTTAGACACAGTAAAACAGCTTGCGCGCCGTTATCCGTTAATAGCGCTGACCAACGGCAATGCTGACCTAAAGCTGATAGGAGTTGACCATCTGTTTGAAGCCTACTTTAGTGCCGATAATATAGGCACTGCAAAGCCGGCCCCAGAAATGTTTGTGGCTGCGTTAAAGTATGCAGATGTAACCGCAGAGCATTGTGTTCATATTGGCGATTGCCCAGTGAACGATGTGTTAGCACCTAAAAGGCTAGGTATGAAGGCAGTTTGGGTGAATGCTAAGCAAGAGGCTTGGCAAAGCACAGAACATCAACCAGATGCCGTAATTACGCATGTGCGTGAATTGCCTGCGCTACTAGATCAATGGCAAAGTCTGGGTTAAATCATTAATCCAGACTTTGCCTTTAGGTTGTCCGCCTAAATAGGGCGGCTACCATAGTTTGAGGTGGGTTTTTTGGGTGGATCTGACATCACATTATCACCAACTTGCTGAATCTTTCCGCCTTTCGCTAAAAAAGCTTCAATTTCAGACTGCATAGACTCGCGAATTTTATTGCGAGCAGCCAGTGATGAATGGGCAGACGCCGCCGCTGCTGCTAGGTCATCAGCTGAAACATCATCGACGTCTTCAGTATCAACGTCAGGAATAGCATCATTACTGAGCTTGCTTCCACCTTCGCCTAACTCATCATCTTCTTCGATATTATCATCGTCTAATTCGAAATCATCATCAGACATAATTTCCTCCTACATAATGCACAAGGCATAAAACATATAGACAAAAATAGGCGAAATGCCAACTAAAAAATGTACAAAAAAACCGTATCTAAATAGACACGGTTATTATTGGCAACTTATGTATTATTAAATACTCAGCCGATAAATGTTAGCGACCAGACATAAAGTTAATAGCAGCCATTAGCTCGTCGTCTGAACAGTCGCCGCAAGTACCTTTAGGAGGCATAGCGTTTAGACCTTCGATGGCGTGCTTAAGTACAGTAGCTTCACCTTGTTCGAAGCGCTTATCCCAAGCGGCAGTGTCGCCTTTCTTAGGCGCATCTAAAAGCCCACTACCATGACAAGCAACACATGCGGTGCTGTATACTTTTTCACCACTACGGCCACTGCTAGCAGCGGCAGGCGCAGCGTCAGCACCATCACAAGCAGTACCAGCGCAAACGGTGCCTACTGGCTTAATGCGTTCACGAATTTTTTCATTGGCAGCGTCAGTGTCAGCCCATGCTTGGAAAGCAAAGATTGTTGCGGCCATAATTATTAGTGCTTTTAAATTTTTCACGTTAAAGTCCTCTTATAAGCTATCAGGCGAGCTAGTTCGGTGCTGATTATAACGATAATTTGCTTAGGGGTGCAGCTATTAACCCTATAAAAAGTGATTTAAACAGATATTTTGTAGGTTTGTTAAGGAGTTTCTATGCACGCACGTCGGTTATTTCTTTATTCTACAGTTTTTGCCCCTTGGCTATTGAAAGCCGCAGTTGCTCAAGCAGAAACAGAGTTTGAGCGCTATAAGCGTGAGCAGCAGCAAGGGGTGCAGGCGTTAACGTCTGAGTGGCAGGTGTATCAGAAGAATTACATGGCCGCTTATCAGCATTATTTACAGCAGCTGGGTAAAGTGTGGAATACTCCTGAGCTTTCTAGCCAGAAAGAGTGGGTTGAGTACAGCAAGAACATGCAAGTTAAGCGTGTTGTCGACTTTGAGAAAAACGAAGTGCGTATTAGCTTTACTGGTAAAGAAGCACAAAATTTAAATGACAGTAAAGTAACTAAAGAATTACAAACCCTGTTACAAGAAGACCTTGGCCAAGCTTATCAGGCAGACCCTATATTGGCTTATACCACTGGCTCGAAAGCGCCCACCAGTAAAATTAACGTCAGTGGTGGTAAAAATGCGGATAGCAAAGCCTTACTGCAACAAGCACAAAAAATCGAACAAAAAGGTAAGCAGGGGCAAGAAGTTACCTTTGTTATTCCCTTAGCACCCGGCATAGCTCACGATCGTGCTCAAGAATACGCACCTGTAGTGAATACCATGGCCACTAAATGGCAAGTAGAGCCTGCTTTGGTAATGGCCATTATGCAAACCGAGTCTGCTTTTAACCCTATGGCACGCAGCCATATTCCTGCTTTCGGTTTAATGCAAATTGTACCTTCTAGCGCTGGTCGTGATGCCAGTAAAGCCGTTTGGGGTAAAGACCAGCTACTCAGCGGCCAGCAGTTATTTAATCCACACACCAACATCGAGCTTGGTTGCGCCTATTTAAACATACTCGATACCCGTTATTTAGCAGCAATTAAGCACCCGCAAAGTCGTTTGTACTGTACCATTTGTGCCTATAACACAGGTGCGGGTAATGTGGCACGCGCCTTTACCGGTAAAACTTCAGTTGTGCGCGCTGCACCGCGTATCAACTCGATGACACCACAGCAGGTCTATTCACACTTGCAACGTAACTTACCCTACACAGAGACTCGTCAATATTTGGTCCGTGTGACTGATAGACTAGAACAGTACCGAGCTTAGTATTTACTTTGCAAACAATGCCAAGGCGGTTAAAGTGAATAATCGCTTAGTAAGGAATAAAAGAATGCGTCGCATATTAATAGGATTACCCGTTTTATTGCTTCTGCTGGTAGGTTGCACTTTAAAAGTAGCCGCTCCAGACAAGCCAATTACTATTAACTTAAACGTTAAAATTGAACACGAAGTGCGTATTAAAGTAGAAAAAGATTTAGAAAACCTGTTCGAAGAAGAGTCTGGCTTGTTTTAAGCCCCTAGTTTTAAGCCATAAGGAGTAAGCATGAACAGAGTAATAGTATTATTAAGCGCCTTATTAGTGGCCTTTAGCAGTTTTGCATTAGATATAGACACCGCTAAAACGCAAGGTTTAGTGGGCGAGCAAACCAATGGTTATTTGGGTTTGGTGGTCAATAATCACGCTGAAGCAACGACCCTAGTTAGCAACGTTAACAAGCTACGCAAAGAAAAATACATGGAAATTGCTAGTAAACAGAAAACAGCGCTGTCTAATATTGAAACCTTAGCCGGTAGCAAGCTGGTAGAGCGTGCCGCTGCTGATGGTCAGTACTATCAAACGTCCAGTGGTAACTGGGCACGTTAATTTAAAAAGGAAAATCTATGTCTACTGGTGCTATTGTCTTTACAGTTGTCGTTGTTTTTTTAATTGTTTATGTCATCAATATTTACAATAGTTTGGTGAAGTTAAAAAATCGCTTCCAGAATGCCTTTGCGCAAATTGAAGTACAGCTAAAGCGACGTTACGACTTAATTCCCAACTTGGTTAATACCGCTAAAGCCTACATGAAGCATGAAAGCGAAACATTAGAAGCCGTTATTAATGCGCGTAACGAAGCAATGGCGGGTTTGCAGGCCGCTTCAAGCCAGCCAGGCGGTGAGCAGGTAATGCAAAAGCTTGCCGGCGCCGAGAAAAACTTAGCCGGTGCTTTAGGGCGTATGCAGGTTGTTATGGAAGCTTACCCAGAATTAAAAGCTAACCAGAACATGATGCAACTTTCTGAACAAATAACTTCGACTGAAAATAAAGTCGCCTTTGCTCGTCAAGGTTATAACGATGCCGTCATGGGCTATAACACCTATCGGCAATCTTTCCCTCCCGTGTTTTTTGCCAAGCAGTTTGGTCACAGTACCGATGCCAGCTTATTAGAGTTTGCTGATACTGCTGCCATTCAAGAAGCCCCTCAAGTTAACTTTTAAGCACTATGGATTTCTTCCAGCATCAAGACGAAGCAAAAAAGCGCACTACCTTATTGGTGGTGCTGTTTGCATTGGCGGTCGTAAGCTTAATTGTCTTACTAAACCTACTGATAGCTGCTTTTTTTATTGGTGGAGGTGAAGGCGGTACTGCCAACGTTATTAACCACTTAAGGTTAGAGCAATGGCTGGTGGTCAGTGCCATTGTGCTCGTGGGCATTGGCGGGGCGAGTTTATTTCGTTGGTTGCAATTGCGTGGCGGTGGCAAAGTGGTGGCGCAGTCTTTAGGTGGGCGCTTAGTTCACCCAGACAGTGCCGACTTTTATGAACAGCGCCTGCTTAATGTGGTTGAAGAAATCGCACTAGCTGCAGGTGTGCCTGTGCCGCCTGTGTATTTGCTTGAAGAAGAAGGCATTAATGCCTTCGCTGCTGGTTATAACCTTTCTGATGCCGTTATTGGTGTGACCAGAGGCTGCATGCAGAAACTCAGTCGCGACCAACTACAGGGCGTTATTGCTCACGAATTCAGTCATATCTTTAATGGCGATATGCGCCTGAATATACGCATTATGGCGCTGTTATTCGGTATATTATTCATTACTTTAATTGGTCGTTTGTTTATTGATGCCTCCTATACGCGTTCTTATAGCAGCAGAAGTAAAAATGATAATCGTATGGCCGGTGCGCTGTTTGGCGTTGCTTTAATTGTTATTGGCTACTGTGGCGTTTTCTTTGGCAATTTAATTAAAGCGGCTGTGTCGCGTCAGCGTGAATTCTTGGCCGACGCTTCAGCTGTGCAATATACCCGTAACCCCGATGGTATTGCCGGTGCCTTAAAAGTAATAGCCATGGAAGGTAGCCAAGTGACCAGTTCTGCCAGCGGTGAAGCCGCACATTTGTTTTTCGGTTCGGCTTTAAGTAATCAGTTCTTTCGTTTGTTTGCTACCCACCCCAATATTGATGACCGCATCAGGCGCATAGAACCTAACTGGGATGGACAGTATCTTGCACCACAAACACTGTCACAGGCGCAGCAAGAAATAACCGCGCTAGAAACTCAAGAACAAAGCTCGGCAAGCGCAGCAGGTACAGTCCAGTCGCCTAAGTTGGCAGCGGTAGAGCAAGCCGTGCAACAAATTAACCAAGCACCTAATTTGTTATTTGCACTGTTATTAGCGCAGCAGACAGGCGCAAGCTCTCAAGAACAACAGCATAATCAGCCGCATGTCGTCCAAGCCTTGTTAGATGAGGTCGAACAGTTTCCCGAAGAAAACCGCCTCAGCCTAGTCGAGCGCAGTATTCCTACCCTTAAACAGATGTCGGCGGCAGAGTACAAAGCGTTTCGTCAGCAATTAGAGCAGCTTATTGAGGTACAGAGCCCACCTAATATATTTTCTTGGTGCTTGTATCGCTTAACGACTCAGTATTTAGATGCGCACTTTTATCCAGTGTCCGCAACTAAAGTAAGTTATTCAAAAGAAAGACAAGTGATTAATGCCATTGGTGTGGTGTTGTCGGCCTTAGCGCATAACGGTAACGATACCGCAGATGTTAGCCAGCAGGCGTTTTTAGCCGGTTGTGAGGCAGGTAAGTTTGATGGTCTAAGGTTACGTCAACTGGCTGGGCCGGCTCAACTAGATACGGCCTTAGAGCAGTTGCAAAAGGCTTACCCACATATTCAAGGACGATTATTAAAAGCAATGTTGGCAGTGGTTGAATACGACGAGGTTGTTCGACCCGTTGAGCGGGATATGCTGAAAACAATCGCCGCTATTTTAGAAATTCCAGCACCATTGGCAGCGCTTAGAGATATTTAAGGCTGTTGTTTGCTTAGGGTGCGGTCAACGTATTCTAGGTCGATGTCTTCAGGTAACACGCCGGGCTTGTAAACTTGTAAAATACGAATACGTTCGTATTGTTGCGCCATTTGTTGAGTCAGTTTGCTCATGGCTCGTAGGCGTTGAGCAATATTTCTCTCGCTGTCTTTAATGCCATTTTGTAGTTGTACAATATTAGAGCGCACATTAGCAGGCACTTCACGGCCGTTGCGCTCTATGTTGGCGGCACGGTTTTGCTCAGCTTCCAGTTTATCAGATAAGTCTGCAATGTTACGACGTTGTAATTGAATGTAAGAATCTAATTCAAGCGTTCTTCGTTGCCTGGCTCGTTCTACATCTTCAGGGCGAGAATATAAACGTAAGAGCACTAGGTCTTCTTTTCTTTGGTTTTCAATGGCTTGCTCACGAGCCAGCTTGGCCGCTTCACGGGCGGCAATGGCGGCACGCTCTTCGGGCGTTGGTGCCGGCTCAACAACCTCTATTACCATGCCTCTGCTGTTGAGTACTTCATAGCCTAGGTCTGCGTATTCTGCTGGTAAGTAGTCTTTTAAGACAGTTCTACCATCTACTTTGAATCGATAAAATTGGTTTGCTAAGGCTGCTTGGCTTAGCAATAAGCCAACAGCGACTAAGCCAATTATAGGTTTCATGCAACGACTCCGTAGCGGTCGCGATAAGTTTGGATGGCGGCCGCATGCTGTTTTAACTCAGGTTGTTGTGATACGTAATCAAGCACTTGGTTTAAACCAACAATGCTGATGACTTTAATGCCGTAGTCACGTTCAACCTCTTGAATAGCAGAAAGCTCGCCCTGGCCTTTTTCTTGACGGTCGAGGGCAATTAAAGCTGCACTTGCTTGCGCTTGTGGGTAGTGACTAATTAAAGTCATGACTTCACGAATGGCGGTACCAGCGGTAATTACATCGTCAATAATCAGCACTTTTCCTTCTAATGGGGCACCTACAAGTACGCCGCCTTCACCGTGACTTTTAGCTTCTTTACGATTAAAAGTATAAGGAATGTCTTTTTGGTAGTGGTCATCGAGTGCGACTGCTAAAGTAGCAGCCAAAGGAATGCCTTTGTAGGCAGGGCCAAAAACAAGATCAAATTCTACGCCTGACTCTATTAGGGCTGCGGCATAAAAACGGCTTAGCTGAGCTAAGGCACGGCCGCTGTTAAACAAGCCAGCGTTAAAAAAATAAGGGCTAATACGGCCGGATTTTAATTGAAATTCACCAAACTTTAATACGCCATGAGAGATAGCAAACTCAATAAATTCTTTTTGGTACTGGTGCATAGGTAATCCGTATTCGCTATTAATGAATAAATAGGCTAAACATTCTAACAGAGAGTATATCTTAGGTATAACTTCTTAATGCCACTCAAGATAGGGTATTATAGACAAATCGCTAGATTGGGAAGAGTTATGAGGATAATCAGTTTACAAGTTGACGGGCTACAGCAAGCCGTAGACAACGGCCTATATCAACTATTAGAAAGCACCGACTTTGATGTGGTGGCTATTCAAAATTTAAAAGCCAAAGAATACCAGCTGTCGGATAAGGTACTGTATCCGAATGGTTATAATGCATATTTCTTTGATGCTGAAGCAGATAATTATTCTGGGGTGGCGCTTTTAACGCGTGAAGTGCCTAAAGCCATTATGACCGGCTTGGCTTTCCCGCAATGTGATACTCAGGGGCGCTTTATACAGGCCGACTTTGATCAAGTCAGTGTTGGTTCTGTATTGTTTCCAGCCGTAGACGAGTACAACAGCTTAGAAGACAAGCTCGCTTTTCAGCAGGCTTTTTTAGAGCACTTGCATAAAACTCGCCGCAAGCGTCGAGAGTTTATTTTTTGCGGTAACTTTGAAGCAGCGCACAAAACCATTGATCTATCCGACTGGGAAAAGAACCAAGACACGCCAGGCTTTTTACCTCAAGAGCGTGCTTTCTTCGATCAGATGTTTGGTCCTGCGGGTTATGTTGATGCTTTTCGCGAAGCGAACTTCGGTGAAAACCAGTTTACTTGGTGGCCTAGCAAAGAAGACGCACGCCGTAATAGTAACGGTTGGCGTAAGGATTATCAGATCTGTACGCCCAATATTCGTCAGTACGTAGTAGACGCTAAATTAGACGCTAGCTTGCGTTTTGGTGACCATGCGGCAGTGATGATAGAGTACGAATTTGACGATGAAATTTGAATAAAGCTGATCTAGTAAAAAAAGCGCTAATTTGCGCTTTTTTTGTGCCTGTTCGTTATTGTTTAGAGTCTGTCGGATTAAGCGTTGGAGTATCAACTTCTAACCATAGCTTCCATAGGCGGATCACCTCGTCACGCTGCTTGTCAAAGCCCAATTTTTGCAAAGTTTCCATATCTAAAATAAGGTTTTGTTTTTGCAATGCTCTTCTGTGAGTTTCCGCACGATAAGCCAGATAAATGTCTTGCAAAGTCTGGCGCATGTTGGTGTTCATTAAGCCAACCGCTTCGAACTTATCCAGCAAACGCATATTATCAGTGACTTCCAGTAGCTCTGGATATTGGTTTGACCAAGCCAATACAATAAACTGCACCAAGAACTCCAGATCGACAATGCCACCTGGATCTTGCTTCAAGTGAAACTGGACTTGTGGATCTTTGCTGCCGAGGTTTTCTACCATTTTTTGACGCATAGTTCGGACTTCTTCACGCAGCTCTACAATGCTACGGTGATGGCTGAGAGTGTCATGGCGAATACGCTCGAATTCAGCGGTGGCTTCCATGCTGCCACAAATGGCACGGGCACGAACCAGTGCTTGATGCTCCCATGTCCAAGCATGGTTGAGCTGATATTCTGCGAAGGCTTTTAAGCTGGTGACAATGGTGCCTGAGTTGCCGGATGGACGCAGGCGCATATCCAAATCATAAAGATCACCAGAACGTGTCTGAGTCGTCAGAATATGAATAATGCGTTGACCAAAGCGCGTATAAAAAACATCGTTGTATTGGCTGCGCTCACCGGTAGTTTGGCCCATAGAAAAGCTGTTATGCAGTAGTACTAAGTCTAAGTCAGAGCTGTAGGTAAGCTCTAAGCCGCCGAGCTTGCCGTAACCAATCACCACTACTTCAGGGGTGTAAATGGGTTCACCGCTCTCATCGGTCGGGTGGCCGTACTTATTGACGGTCTGCACCCAGGCGATGTCGACTGTGGTATCAATAATCGCTTCTGCCAACCAAGTTAAGTAATCACTCACTTTCATTAACGGCAGGGTGTTCATTACTTCTGAAGCGGCAGCACGTAGCTTATGGGTACGTACAAACTGACGCAGCAGCTCCATTTGCTGTTCTAAATCATCTGAATCAATACGCAGTAGGCGTAGTTGCAGCTCTTCTACCAATTCTTGCTTGGTGGGTAAGCTATACAAGGATGTAATATTAAGCAGTTCATCTAATAGTAAGGGGGTTTGCGCAATGTATTCTGCCATCCAGCTAGAAGCGCCACAGAGCTTTAATAGTTGATTCAACGCTTGTGGGTTTTCTTTCAGTAGTACCAAGTACGAAGTACGGCGTAGTACAGCTTCTAATAATGGAAATACACGTTCCAATGTTTGTTTAGGGTGTGGTTGCTGCCATAGCTCACAGAGTAATAGGGGCATGAGGGCATCCAGACGTTGACGCCCTATTTGTTGCATTTTTAAGACGGTGCGAGAGCGACGAAAACGTAGAATAAGCTCTTTGATTTGCTCAAACTTTTCTTTGCTTAATGGGTTTTCTAACTCGGCCTGTTCTTCGTAGGTTAGGCGGCTGAACCAGAGCTCGGTCCAAAGCTGCATATTAAATGCTTCATTGTCTTTTTCATCTTCCGCAACTACCTGAGCAAAGTGATGGCTAACATTGGCTCGGTGAATATTGAGCTGGTCAATAAATGCTTCCCAGTAATCAAAGCCCATCGCCATAGCGATACGGGCCTTAAGTAAAGTCCCTGTAGGAAGCTGTTGTGTTTGTTCGTCGTTAAGCGCTTGCAGCACATGCTCTGTATCACGTAAAAACAAATAAGCTTGTTCTAGTTCGTCACAGACCTGTGCAGGAAAGAAACCTTCTAGTAGCAGCAGGTTTAACACTTTCAAGAGAACACGTTCTTGTAGGTTTTTATCTTGGCCGCCACGGATGACCTGAATAGCTTGGACAATAAATTCGATTTCACGAATACCCCCCGGGCCGAGCTTAATATTATTGTACAAACCTAGGCGGCGAACTTCTGCATTGATCATGGCCTTCATTTGCCGCAATGAGTCGAAGGCACTGAAGTCAATATACATGCGGTAAGTAAAAGCGCGCAAAATAGCCAGTAACTCATGAGCAGGCAAAGTATCGGTGTAGTTAATCACCCGCGCTTTAACCATGGCGAAGCGTTCCCAGTCTCTGCCTTGGTTTTGATAATACTCTTCTAAAGAAGAAAAATTCATCACCAGTGGACCGCTTTGACCATAAGGACGCAAGCGCATATCTACTCTAAAAGTAAAGCCATCAACGGTTTGGCTATCTAAGGCTTTAATCAGCTTCTGGCCAAGCTTGGTAAAAAACTCTTGGTTGCTTAATGCTTTGCGGCCATTGGTTTCACCGCTGTCGGGGTAAGCAAATATCAAGTCGATATCCGAGCTTAAGTTAAGCTCGTAAGCGCCCAGCTTGCCCATGCCAATCACGTACAGGCGTTGCTCGGTTTGAGAGTCTTTACCAATCGGCTGGCCGTGCTTTTGGGCTAGCACTTCGTGAAGAAAGTCGACAGAGCGTTGTATGCAAATATCAGCCAATTCAGACATCGCCTGAGTGGTTTCCATAGTGCTTGCCCAGCGCAAAAGATCACGCCAAATGATGTGCACCATGGCACGGCGGCGCAATTTACGTAAAGCCTTAGCCCAGTCGTCTTCAGTTAAGGCAAAGTCGGTGAGCTCGTCAAACCATTGCTCTAGTAGTTCAAAGGTGACGGGCTTTAAGAAAATATTGTTGAGTAGAGCGTTACGAAACCACAGGCTTTCTCGGGGAATAGAGTCAACCACATACTGACTGACAACAAGCACACGACGTACTTGTGCTTGTTGTTCAGGAGAAAGACCTTGCCATATTTCCGGCCAATCAAAACCATGGCGCTCACCGCTGTCGGCGAGTTGGGAGCTAATCCGTTGCCAATGATCGTGTAATAGTGCCGGAAGCATGACTAACCCTTACGTTGATTTTTTAACTCTTGACGGTACATGCTAATCGAAGCAATTAATACCGCTAGGGAAACCACAGCGATAATAATAGTGGCTAAGGCGTTGATTTGAGGGTTAACCCCTAAACGCACGCTTGAATACACCACCATCGGCAAAGTAGTTGAACCCGGGCCAGACACGAAGCTGGCAATAACCAAGTCGTCCATCGACAAGGTGAATGCCAACAGCCAGCCTGCGCCCAGTGCCGGTACAATCAAGGGTAAAGTGATGGTGAAGAACACTTTAATGGGGCGCGCACCTAAGTCTAAGGCGGCCTCTTCAAGCGACTTATCCATATGACTTAAACGGCTTTGTACTATCACAGTGACATAGGCCATAGAGAAAGTAATATGAGCAATTAAAATAGTGGTCTGCCCACGACCTTTAGGCCAACCAAGTAAGTCTTCCATTGCTACAAACAGCAACAGTAAAGACAAGCCAACGATCACTTCGGGCATAACCAAAGGTGCCGCACTCATTACACCTAAGCTGGCATGACCACGGCTGCTACGAAAGCGTACTAAGGCTAAAGCGGCAAGTGTGCCTAGCACTACTGCTACAGTAGCGTTCATGGCGGCAATTTTAATGCTCAACCAAGCCGCCCTTAATAAAGGGCCGTTATTAAATAGTTCGCTATACCATTTAGTGCTGAAACCACCCCAAACAGTAACCAAGCGACTTTCGTTAAAGGAGTAAATAATTAAGCTAAATATAGGTAGGTATAAAAACGCATAACCCAATACTAGCAAGGCAATTAACAGCGGATATCTTTTTAACATAACAGTGCCCTATTGCTCCCGATCGGCGAGCTTTTGCTCGTACTGGCGCAGTACCACAAACGGAATAATTAGCACCACTAATAATACAGCGGCTAAGGAAGAAGCCAGCGGCCAGTCTTTATTACTAAAGAACTCGGTCCACATTAACTTACCTAGCATCAGAGTATCGGGGCCACCTAATAAGTCAGGAATTACAAACTCCCCCATCACTGGTAAAAACACCAACATGCTACCAGCGACAATACCGGCAAAGGATTGCGGTAAAGTTATGCTAGTAAACTGCTTTAATGGGCGTGCGCCTAAATCGGCAGCCGCTTCTAAAAGCGTGCCGTCTAAGCGAATCAGTGTGGCGTATAAAGGTAAAATAAAGAACGGCAGATAGGTGTAAACCACACCCACATACACGGCAATATTAGTATGCAGTATTTGCAGTGGTTCGTTAATGACACCTAAGTACATTAATAACTGATTGAGCAAACCGTTGTCTTTTAAAATACCAATCCAGGCGTATACACGCAGCAGGAAGGACGTCCAAAAGGGTAAAATAATCAGCATCAACAGCGGCATGCGCATATAAGTTGGCGACAGAGAAATGGCATAAGCCATTGGGTAACCAATTAGAATGCACAATAATGTTGATATAGAGGCGACCTTAAACGAGCCCCATAAGGCACCGCGATATAGGTCGTCTTCCCATAGCATCATGTAGTTACCAAAGTTCAAGGTAATGGTAACTAAGCCGTCTTCTATCTCACGAATCCAGTCTTGATACGGTGGCTGCATTAGCTGCGGCTCTGACAGACTGATTTTCAGAACGAATAAAAACGGTAGAATAAAAAACAATGCCAGCCAAAACCAAGGTATAGCGACAATCAGCCCTTTACCTGGTATTAACGACTGTAGGCGTTGTTGTAATCGGCTAAACAAGCTGATCATTGAGTAAGAACTCCACAACTATAGGCGCTCCAGGTCAAAGAGACTTCTTGCTCCCAAGTTAACGGTTGCTCGGCCAGCGCCAGTACGTTGGGCTGGGTAAACAGCACACGTTTACCAGTCACTAGCTCAACGTGATAAATAGAAACGTCACCTAAATATGCGATTTCCTTAATAATGCCGTTGAGGCTATTAGGCTCGTCAACAAAGTGGTCGCGCACAGTGATTTTTTCTGGACGAATAGCGACAGTCACATCCATTTCTGGAGTTAGTAATTGGCTATGGTGAACCAGCAAGTCAGCGCCGGCTTCGTCGGAGTGAATAAGCACCATGTCATTTTCATGCGACACCACGTAGCCATTAAACAAGTTAACTGAGCCAATAAAGTTGGCGGCATAACGAGTCGCAGGGAACTCGTAAATACGACGTGGAGAGTCAACCTGTTCTAGGCGGCCTTCGTTCATTAAAGCAATACGCGAAGACATAGTCATGGCTTCTTCTTGGTCGTGGGTAACCGTAATAAAAGTAATACCCAAGCGTTCTTGAATGTTGACCAATTCAAACTGAGTGCGCTCACGCAGTTTTTTATCTAAGGCGCCTAATGGTTCATCCAATAATAAAATCTTAGGATGCTTCGCTAACGCACGGGCCAAAGCCACACGCTGGCGCTGACCACCGGACAACTGATGAGGTTTACGGTTGCCTAACTTTTCAATTTGCACTAATGCCAACATCTCAGCGACACGTTCACGCACTACCACTTCGGGCATGCGCTCTTGTTTCAGACCATAGGCAATATTTTGCGCCACTGTCATATGCGGAAACAACGCATAACTTTGGAACATCATATTGATGGGGCGTAAATAGGGCGGCACATGGGTAACGTCTTGGCCATCAATATAAATACGGCCAGAGGTCGGTGTTTCAAAACCACCAAGCATACGCAATAGAGTGGTTTTACCACAGCCAGAAGCACCTAATAACGAGAAAAACTCACCACGCTGAATGTTTAAACTGATGTCGTCGACAGCATAGGTCGAGCCAAATGTTTTGGTGACATTTTCAATACGTACAATGGGTTCTTCTTCAGGGGCAGACCAAGACAGCTCAGGAGCTGGCGAATGGATTTGGTTCATTGCTTTGCAATACTCCAGAAAATGAGTCGAACTGCCTAGAAGCGGTTGCTTATAGGCAGCTCATAGATAAGCGTTTTAGAGCAGACTACAGACTAGCGACCTGTTTTGGTACGCATCCACAAGCGCGTAATATCTCGCGCTTCACGGTCACTTGGCGTTTTTAAGGTCAATAATCTTTCTAACGTGGAATCTGCAGGATAGATGCCAGGATTATTGCGTACTTCAGCGTCGACCAGCGGAGTCGCTTTTTTGTTAGCGTTAGCATAGGCCACATAGTTTGAAATAGGCGCAATCACTTCTGGCTGCATAATGTAATTAATGAATTTGTGCGCTGCTTCGGTGTTAGTGGCATCAGCAGGAATTACCATAACGTCAGTCCATAAGACTGCGCCTTCGCGAGGAATAACGTATTCAACGTGAACGCCGTTTTTAGCTTCTTCAGCACGGGCTTGCGCTTGCAGCATGTCGCCTGAGTATCCATGCGCTACACAAATATCGCCATTAGCAATGTCGTTAATGGTTTGCGAGTTATGGAAATAACGTATGTATGGGCGCACTGCAGTAACAGCATCAGCGGCTTTTTGAATCGACGCTTTGCTGTAATCATGGGTGTCGTTGCCTAAGTAGGCTTGTGCTGCGGCAAATACTTCCAAAGCATCGTCTTGCAGTGCAACACCACAGTCAGCCAATTTGCTAACTATTTCAGGGTCAAACAATAAAGCCCAAGTATCCTTAGGCATGTCTTTGCCTAATATGGCTTCTACTTTTTCTTTGTTATAAGCAATGCCAGTGGTGCCCCACATATATGGCACTGCGTATTGGTTGCCTGGGTCAATGTCTGTTAAAGATCTATTAATCACAGGGTCTAAGTTTTCATAGTTCGAAAGCTTGCTTTTATCTAGGGGTAAATACAGCTTGGCCTTAATCAAGCGGTCAGCAAAAGGACGTGCTGTAGGGAACGCTAAGTCATAACCACTACGGCCAGCCAATAGTTTGGCTTCTAACACTTCGTTAGAATCGTAGACATCATAGGTAACCTTAATGCCAGTGGCTTTCTCGAAGTTACTGATGGTGTCTTCGGCAATGTAGTCCGACCAGTTATATATATGCAGCTTTTCTTTAGCTAGGGCTTGGCCAGATATAACAAAAGAAAGGGCGGCAAGAGAGCATGCTTTCAGTAAACCTAATTTCATTTTTTTCTCCAATGAAAGGCTTCCAAAAAATGTTGTTAACACAACAAACCTATAAGTCATCTAGGCCGGCCTGACCAATACCTAGTAGCGCGCATAATGGCAACTTTCTACAAAAAATACAGACAATAGATTCGATTGTCACGATTAAATTCATCATCCATGATTCGCAGGTACAAATAGCGTTTTAGTCGCTTGTATAATAAGCGGTTATTCACTTTAAACTAGTTTTTATGTCTTTAAAGTTAGCACACAATAACAGTGAGTTTATAGGGCATTGGCGCTCGTTCTTTGCTAAAAAATAGAGCCAATGGTCACTATTGATAACCACAAGATAAGTGACTAATTGCTTTGAAAAGAGTTCAAGCTGGTGAGAACATCCTGCCAAATAGATTGATTAGCACGTCTAAAGTATCCGAAGTGGCCAACGGCCTTTTTAGGCATTTTGGCTGACTGATAAACAGTGAATTTAACCGGCTGTTTGGTTTCGATGTTTTTCCAAAAGCTGGCTACGTTCTTAGCGGTAGAAATTTCATCGTCATCGGCGGTGTATACATGCACCGGAAATTCGAGTTTTTTATAGTGCTGTAAGTGCGGCTTTTTCTTGGCGAATTTAGGTGCAAAAAAGAACTCTTTATTGGCGCACCACTGCCCCCATTCTTTCGCCAATTTTGCCGGCACGTCTTCCATCAGCTTTAACTGCTCGGCTTTGACATAACCAAATAACGCCGAAGAAACAGGCGCAATGACCTTAAAAAATAGATGCGCTTTTATACGATAACCCAGCGGCATAGTGCCAAAGTAGCCAGTTGAAACGGCAAGGCCGACCATTCCCTCTAGCTCATTGCAGTTATAAGCAAAACCAATTTGCTGGCCGCCAGCGCTGTGGCCCACGCAATACAAAGGCAGCTCTGGGTAAAGCGCTTTGGCTTTATTAATGGCGGCTGGTATATCCCACTGGCCAATATCGGCAAAGCTAATATCACTGCCAACTAAGCTTACGGGTCTGGAATCGCAAAAACCACGGTAATTCCACAGTAAAACGTGATAACCGTTCTCTGCTAAAAACTCAGCAAAAGGCACATAAAAAGAAGTTTTAGTAGCCGTGCCTGGGTTGACTATCACCACGCCCTTGGCTGCTTTTGCTTCGAAAACTTGGCCGCTTAAAGTGACCTGGTCTTCAGTAGTAAATTGAATGTTCATATTGTTATTGATGAGAG